>VYLE01000297.1_pt1 | contig 35806 bp, 35 predicted proteins | sample 5114391 | NCBI WGS metagenome assembly VYLE01 (sample SAMN12291771, study PRJNA351875) | freshwater metagenome | isolation source: freshwater lake | place: USA: Michigan, Kent Lake | collected 2013-08-15
GCCGCTGGTCTTGGCCAGCACCATGGTGATCGCGGCCGTCAGCGTCGTCTTGCCATGGTCAACGTGACCGATGGTGCCGATGTTGCAATGCGGCTTGTTACGTTCGAACTTTTCTTTAGCCATTTCAAGCTCCAGCCCTTTAGGGCCTGTCCTCTAAAATCAGGGTTGGATGGTTAGGCGTACTTCTTGATCACTTCGTCGGCGACGTGTTGCGGCACCGGATCGTAGTGGTCGTACTGCATGGTGAAGGCGGCGCGGCCCTGCGACATCCCGCGAAGGGTGTTCACGTAACCGAACATGTTGGCCAGCGGCACGAAGGCGTTGACGACGATCGCGTTGCCGCGCGTGTCCTGGCCCTGGATCATGCCACGACGGCTGTTCAGGTCGCCGATGACCGAGCCCAGGTAGTCTTCCGGGGTCACGACTTCGACGGCCATGATCGGCTCGAGCAGCTTCGGGGCGCCCTTTTCACGGAGCTCCTTGAAGGCGGCGCGGGCGGCGATTTCGAAGGCCAGGACCGAGGAGTCCACGTCGTGGTAGGCGCCGTCGGTCAGGGTGGCCTTGAAGTCGATCAGCGGGAAGCCGGCCAGCAGACCGTTTTCCTTGGAGGACTCGAGGCCCTTCTGGACGCCGGGGATGTATTCCTTCGGCACGTTACCGCCGACGATGGCGCTTTCGAAGATGAAGCCCGAGCCGGGCTCACCCGGTTCGAAGGTCAGCTTGATGCGGGCGAACTGGCCCGTACCGCCGGTCTGCTTCTTGTGGGTGTAGTCGATCTCGGCCTTGCGACCCAGGCTTTCACGATAGGCAACCTGCGGCGCGCCGATGTTGGCTTCGACCTTGTAGGTCCGCTTCAGGATGTCGATCTTGATGTCGAGGTGCAGCTCGCCCATGCCCTTCAGGATCGTCTGGCCCGACTCGTGGTCGGTCGAGACGGTGAAGGACGGATCTTCCGAGGCCAGCTTGGCCAGGGCGACGCCCAGCTTTTCCTGGTCGGCCTTGGACTTCGGCTCAACCGCGATCTCGATGACCGGGGCCGGGAATTCCATGCGCTCGAGGATGACCGGCGACTTGTTGGGATCGCACAGGGTGTCCCCGGTGCGGGTGTCCTTCAGGCCGGCCAGGGCGACGATGTCGCCGGCGTAGGCTTCTTTGATGTCTTCGCGGTTATTGGAGTGCATGAGCAGCATGCGCCCGACGCGTTCCTTGCGGTCGCGGGTCGAGTTCAGCAGGCCCATGCCGGTTTCCAGCTTGCCCGAGTAGATGCGGCAGAAGGTCAGCGAGCCGACGAAGGGGTCGTCCATGATCTTGAAGGCGAGCACGGCAAGCGGCTCATCGTCCGAAGCCTTGCGGACGATTTCTTCCTCGGTGCGGAAGTCGATGCCCTTGGTCGGCGGGATGTCCACCGGCGAGGGCAGGTAGTCGACGACGGCGTCGAGCAGGGGCTGGACGCCCTTGTTCTTGAAGGCCGAGCCGCAGAGGATCGGGTAGAAGGCGCCGGTCAGCACGGCCTTGCGGATGCACTTCTTGATGACGTCGATCGAGGGCTCTTCGCCGCCGAGGTAGGCTTCCATGGCCTCGTCGTCGAGTTCGACGGCGTTCTCGATCATGTAGTGACGGGCGGCTTCCGCCTCCTCCTTCATGTCGGCCGGGATTTCTTCGTCGTGGAAGGTGGCGCCGATGGTGTCGGCGTCCCAGACCACGGCCTTCATGCGGACGAGGTCGATCAGGCCTTTCAGCGAGGTCTCGGCGCCGATCGGCAGCTGGATCGGCACGGCCTTGGCGCCCAGACGGTCGCGGATGCTCTCGACCGACTTGTTGAAGTCGGCGCCCATCTTGTCCATCTTGTTGACGAACACGATGCGGGGCACGCGGTACTTGTCGGCCTGGCGCCAGACGGTTTCGGTCTGCGGCTCAACGCCGGCGTTGCCGTCGAGAACGGTGACCGCGCCGTCGAGCACGCGCAGCGAGCGTTCGACTTCGATGGTGAAGTCGACGTGCCCGGGGGTGTCGATGATGTTCAGGCGCTTGTCGTTCCAGAACGCGGTCGTCGCGGCGGAGGTGATCGTGATGCCACGCTCCTGCTCCTGGTCCATCCAGTCCATGGTGGCCGCGCCATCGTGGACTTCACCGATCTTGTGGTTCTTACCGGTGTAGTACAGAATCCGCTCGGTCGTCGTCGTCTTGCCCGCATCGATGTGGGCCATGATTCCGAAGTTGCGGTAGTCTTCAATCTTGCTGGCGCGGGCCATGGGATATGCCTGGTGTTAGAATGAGCGAAACGGGCGGTTTGAGAATTCAAACCGCCCGCGTCTGTAAGACCTGACGGCGCTGGTGACTTACCAGCGGTAGTGGGAGAACGCCCGGTTGGCTTCCGCCATCTTGTGCGTGTCTTCGCGCTTCTTGACCGCGGTGCCGCGGTTGTTCGAAGCGTCCAGCAGTTCGCCGGCCAGCTTTTCGGTCATGGTGTTCTCACCACGCTTGCGCGCGGCGGTGACCAGCCAGCGGATGGCGAGCGCACGACGACGATCCGGACGGACCTCGACGGGCACCTGGTAGGTGGCGCCGCCGACGCGGCGCGAGCGGACTTCGATCGCCGGGGCGACGTTGTCCAGGGCGCCGTGGAAGGTTTCCAGGGGACCCTGGTCCTTGCGCTTGGCTTCCAGAATGTCGAAGGCGCCGTAGATGATGTTCTCGGCGACGGCTTTTTTGCCTTCGTACATGACGTAGTTCATGAATTTCGTGACGACCAGGTCCCCAAACTTGGGGTCCGGCAGCACCTGGCGCTTCTCTGCGCGACGACGACGGGACATTGAATCTCTTCCTTACTTCGGGCGCTTGGCGCCGTAGTGCGAACGGCGCTGCTTACGGTCCTTGACCCCTTGGGTATCGAGGACGCCACGCAGGATGTGGTAGCGAACGCCGGGAAGGTCCTTCACGCGGCCGCCGCGGATGAGCACAACGCTGTGCTCCTGAAGGTTGTGACCTTCACCGGGGATGTAGCACACGGCTTCGACGCCGGTGGTCAGGCGGACCTTGGCCACCTTCCGCAGAGCCGAGTTCGGCTTCTTCGGGGTGGTCGTGTAGACGCGGGTGCAAACACCACGGCGCTGGGGGCAGCCCTTGAGGGCGGGAACCTTGTTGCGCACGGGCTTGGGTTGCCGCGGCTTACGGATCAGCTGGTTGACTGTAGGCATCTAATCTCTGTGCTCGTGGAAGCGTGTGCCTTTCGGCCGAAGCGCTTCGGGGTCCTATAGGGTTCGTCCATCCGAGCCGTTGAACGCGCAAACTCACCGGCTGCGTCGTTGCGGCCGGCGGGTCGTGGAGTTCCTCGGGTGAGGATCCGTTAAGACCCTGCCTCGAAAGAGCGGGCTAGATACTCGCGAGACCCCCAAAGGTCAAGGGTTTCCGGACTCTTGGGGAGGGCTGCAAGGCCCCACGCCGATTCACGGCGCGACGGGCAGGTGCTTGCCGAGGAAGGCCTCGGTCTCGCTGAGGAATTTGATCCGGCTCTTCGACTTCGAGAGGTCGTGGTCGTCGCCTTCGAGGATGATCAGGGGCGCGGCCTGGCCGAGCTCCTTGAGACGGCGCTCCATGGTTCGTGACTGTTCGAGCGGCACGGTGGTGTCGAGATCGCCGTGCATCAGCAGAATCGGACTGGACCCGGCCCCCAGACGACGGACCGGCGAGGCCTCGATCATGGCCGAGCTGGAGACGCGCGGGTCGCCGATGGCGGTGCGCCAGTAGGCCAGGGCATATGAATCCTCGCCATAGGCCCGGCGGGTGGCGCCGATCCACAGCGGCAGGTCGGAAACACCGCTGACCGAAACGGCGCAGCGATAGACTTCCGGATGGAAGACCGCGCCGGACATGGCCGCGTAGCCGCCGTAGCTCAGGCCAACGATGCAGGTCCGGTCGGAATCGACCCCGTAGGCGGCCGTGGCGGCCACGCAGGAACGGGACCGGGACTGGCGCGAGAACCCGACGATGCCGACCGGAACCAGCGAGGCGCAGGGACCCGGCCGTCCCGCCGGCGTCGGTGAGGCCAATGCGGTCTTCGCGCCGATCAGGACGCCCTTCTAGCCTAAACGGGCTCTAGCCCCAGGGCAGGACGGCGCGCAGGCGGGCGGTCTCGTCGGCCGCGCCCTTTCGCTCCGCCCGCCAAAGCCGTTCGGCCAGCACGGCGCGCTGCTCGGCGCCGAGGCGGGCCCAGTCCAGGGCGCCGGTCGGGAGGTCGTAGATCCAGTCCCTGGGGCGCAGGGCGTAGGACAGCCAGCTCATCCGGCCGGTGGCGTAGTCGAGGACGTGCTGCAACTCGTGCTGCAGCAGGGCCATGGCCGCAGGCTGGCGCGAACAGTCGTCGGGCGCGCGGCCCCAGTAGATGCGGTCGCCCAGGGTCAGGACGGGCGTGTGCCCGCGCCAGAGGTGCGACAGGCGGGCAAGCGGCGAAGACCCGGAGACAATGCGCGGGAAGGCCCCGGCGGCCATCAGGGCGTCCCACAGGCCGTCGGAGAGCGCCGCGCGCTCCCTGACGGTCAATGATCTGGTTACCCCCGTTCGCATGTTCAGAAACATAGCGCGGAAATGGCGGTTTCAACCTGCCTGCCGGCGCCCAAAAGAAAACGGCCCGGGATTGCTCCCGGGCCGTCTCGATAGTCTGGTCCGTCCGATTACTCGGCCGGGACCTCGTCGGCGATCTCGACGGGCAGCGGCTCCATGGCCGCTTCGCGCGAGGCGGCCAGCTGCTCGTCACGCCTGGTGGCGATCTTCTGGAGGTTCCGCAGGTAGGAACCCGTACCCGCCGGGATGAGCCGGCCGACGATGACGTTTTCCTTGAGGCCTTCGAGGGTGTCGACCTTGCCGTGGACCGAGGCGTCCGTAAGCACCCGGGTCGTTTCCTGGAAGGACGCGGCCGAGATGAACGAACGGGTCTGCAGCGAGGCCTTGGTGATGCCCAGCAGAACCGGCTGGGTGATCGCCGGGCGGCCGCCGCGGGCTTCGGTCTTGGCGTTCTCGATGTCGAATTCCGACTTGTCGAGGTGGTCGCCCTTGATGAGGCCGGTGTCGCCGGGCTCGAGGATTTCCACCTTCTGCAGCATCTGGCGAACGATCACCTCGATGTGCTTGTCGTTAATCGGCACGCCCTGCAGGCGGTAGACTTCCTGGATTTCGTTGACCAGGAAGTTGGCCAGTTCCTCGATGCCCAGGATGCGCAGGATGTCGTGCGGATCCGGGTTGCCGTCGATGATGTACTCGCCCTTGCGGACGATATCGCCGTCGTGCACCGCGATGTGCTTGCCCTTGGGGATCAGGAACTCGACGGGTTCGCCACCGTCCTCCGGGGTGATCTTGATCCGGCGCTTGTTCTTGTAGTCGCGCCCGAACTCGACCCGGCCGTCCATCTCGGCGATGACCGCGCAATCCTTCGGACGACGGGCTTCGAACAGCTCGGCAACACGCGGCAGACCGCCGGTGATGTCGCGCGTCTTGGCGCCTTCCGTTGGGATACGGGCGATGATTTCGCCAGGCTTGACCATGTCGCCGTCAGACACCGACAGAATGGCGCCGACCGACAGCAGGTAGCGGGACTCACCACCGGCGGCGAGCCGCTGGTAGGAACCGTCTTCACCCAGAACCGCAAGCGCCGGACGCAGGTCCGTGCCCTTGGAGCCGGTGCGCCAGTCGCTGACGACGCGCTGGGCGATACCCGTCGCTTCGTCGGTTTCCTCGCGGACCGAGAAGCCCTCGACCAGATCCTCGGCGCGGATCTTGCCGCCGACTTCGGTGATGATCGGGGTGGTGTAGGGGTCCCATTCGGCGATGCGTTGGCCGCGCTTGATCTTGTCGCCGTCCTTGACCTTCAGACGCGCGCCGTACGGCGGCTTGTAGGACTCGCGGTCCTTGCCGTCGACCAGCACGGTCATGGCCACGTTGCGGCTCATGACCACGAACTCTCCGTCCGCCGCCTTGACGGTGGGGCCGGAGATCTTGATCACGCCGTCAGCGCCGGCTTCGAAGAACGACTGCTCGGCCACCTGGGCCGTGCCGCCGATGTGGAAGGTCCGCATGGTCAGCTGGGTGCCGGGCTCGCCGATGGACTGGGCGGCGATGACGCCGACCGCTTCACCGATGTTGACCGGGGTGCCCCGCGCCAGGTCGCGGCCGTAGCAGGCCCCGCAGGCGCCGATCTTGGCTTCGCAGGTCAGGGCCGAACGCACCTTAACCGATTGCACGCCGGCCTTTTCGATCAGGTCGGACATGTCTTCGACGAGGTAGGTGTCGGCGGGGATGATGACCTCGCCGGTGTTCGGATCCTTGATGTCCTCGGCCGAGAAGCGGCCCAGAACCCGCAGGCCGAGCGAGACCAGCACGTCGCCGCCATCGACCACGGCCCGCAGGGTGATACCCCGGGTGGTGCCGCAGTCTTCCTCGGTGATGATGCTGTCCTGCGCGACGTCGACCAGACGACGGGTCAGGTAGCCCGAGTTGGCGGTCTTCAGCGCGGTGTCGGCCAGACCCTTACGGGCGCCGTGGGTGGAGTTGAAGTACTCCTGAACGGTCAGGCCTTCCTTGAAGTTCGAGATGATCGGCGTCTCGATGATCTCGCCGGACGGCTTGGCCATCAGGCCGCGCATCCCGCCGAGCTGCTTCATCTGGGCTTGCGAGCCCCGGGCGCCGGAGTGGGCCATCATGTAGATGGAGTTGATTTCCAGCTCGCGGCCGTCCGGACCCTTCTTGGGGGTCGAGATCTCGCCCATCATGGCGTCGGCGACCAGGTCGGTGGACTTGGCCCAGGCGTCAACGACCTTGTTGTACTTCTCGCCCTTGGTGATCAGGCCGTCAGCGTACTGCTGCTCGTATTCCTCGACGAGCTTGCGGGTATCGTTGACGATCGTCTCTTTCGAGGACGGGATGATGATGTCGTCCTTGCCGAAGGAGATGCCGGCCTTGGCCGCTTCCTTGAAGCCCAGACCCATCATCTGGTCGGCGAAGATGACCGTCGCCTTCTGGCCGCAGTGGCGATAGACCACGTCGATCAGGTTGCCGATCTCCTTCTTGGTCAGCGCTTTCGCGATGAGCCGGTGGCCGATGGCCGGGTGATGCGGCAGCAGGGCGGCGATCTTCATCCGGCCCGGGGTGGTTTCGATCAGGCTGCGGACCACGACGCCGTCAGCGTTGGATTCGCTGAAGCGGGCCTTGATCTTCGAGTGCAGGGTGACGACGCCGGCCCCGAGGGCGGCTTCGATCTCGCCGAGGTCGGCGAAGATCTTGCCTTCGCCCGGCTCACCTTCCCGCGATTGCGAGAGATAGTAGAGGCCGAGGACGATATCCTGCGACGGCACGATGATCGGGCGGCCGTTGGCGGGGCTGAGGATGTTGTTGGTCGACATCATCAGCACGCGCGCTTCCAGCTGGGCTTCCAGCGAGAGCGGGACGTGGACGGCCATCTGGTCGCCGTCGAAGTCGGCGTTGAAGGCGGCGCAGACCAGCGGGTGCAGCTGGATGGCCTTGCCTTCGATCAGCTTGGGCTCGAACGCCTGGATGCCCAGACGGTGAAGCGTCGGCGCGCGGTTCAGCAGAACCGGGTGCTCACGGATCACTTCTTCCAGAATGTCCCAGACCTGCGGCTGTTCGCGCTCGACCATGCGCTTGGACTGCTTGACGGTGCCCGACAGGCCCTTGGCGTCCAGACGTGAGTAGATGAACGGCTTGAACAGCTCGAGCGCCATCTTCTTGGGCAGGCCGCACTCGTGCAGCTTCAGCTCGGGACCGACCACGATGACCGAACGGCCCGAGTAGTCGACGCGCTTGCCCAGAAGGTTCTGGCGGAAGCGGCCCTGCTTGCCCTTCAGCATGTCGGCGAGGGACTTCAAGGGTCGTTTGTTGGCGCCGGTGATGACCCGGCCGCGACGGCCGTTGTCGAACAGGGCGTCGACCGACTCCTGCAGCATCCGCTTTTCGTTGCGGATGATGATGTCGGGGGCGCGCAGCTCGATCAGGCGCTTCAGACGGTTGTTCCGGTTGATGACCCGGCGATAGAGGTCGTTCAGGTCGGAGGTCGCGAAACGACCGCCGTCCAGCGGCACCAGCGGGCGCAGTTCCGGCGGGATGACCGGCACGACCGTCAGGATCATCCACTCCGGCTTGTTGCCGGACTCGATGAAGGCCTCGATGATCTTCAGGCGCTTGGAGGCCTTCTTCTGCTTGATCTCGGAGGTGGCCACGGCCAGCTCTTCGCGCAGACGCTCGGCTTCCTTGGGCAGGTCGATACCCTTGAGCAGGCCGAAGATGGCCTCGGCGCCGATCTCGGCGCTGAAGCTGTCGTCGCCGAACTCGTCCTGGAAGCGCACGAACTCATCCTCGCTCAGCAGCTGGTGCTGCTTCAGCGGGGTGAGGCCCGGCTCGGTGATGATGTAGTGCTCGAAGTAGAGGACCCGCTCGATGTCCTTCAGCGGCATGTCCAGCATCATGGCGATGCGGCTGGGCAGGGACTTCAGGAACCAGATGTGGGCGACCGGGCTGGCCAGTTCGATGTGGCCCATCCGCTCGCGACGGACGCGGGCCAGGGTGACCTCGACGCCGCACTTCTCGCAGATGATGCCCTTGTACTTCATGCGCTTGTACTTGCCGCACAGGCATTCGTAGTCCTTGGTCGGGCCAAAGATACGGGCGCAGAACAGGCCGTCACGCTCGGGCTTGAACGTGCGGTAGTTGATGGTTTCCGGCTTCTTGATCTCGCCGAACGACCACGACCGGATCTTCTCCGGGCTGGCGAGCGCGATACGGATCTGGTCGAAGGTCGGAGCGGCCTGGACCGGATTGAAGATGTTCAGGACTTCCTGGTTCATCATTGCCTCAGTGCGGGATGACCCGCGAAAAGTTTTGAAGGGGAGATCGAAGGGTCCGGGCGGCGATCACGCCGCCCGGTGGGTTTCGATCACCCGTTCTCCAGCTCGACGTTCAGGCCGAGCGACCGCATTTCCTTGACCAGCACGTTGAAGCTTTCCGGAATGCCGGCCTCGAAGGTGTCGTCGCCGCGGACGATGCTTTCGTAGACCTTGGTCCGTCCGGCCACGTCGTCCGACTTCACCGTCAGCATTTCCTGCAGGGTGTAGGCGGCGCCGTAGGCTTCGAGCGCCCACACCTCCATCTCCCCGAAGCGCTGACCGCCGAACTGGGCCTTGCCGCCCAGCGGTTGCTGGGTGACCAGGCTGTAGGGGCCGATCGAGCGGGCGTGGATCTTGTCGTCGACCAGGTGGTGCAGCTTCAGCATGTAGATGTAGCCGACCGTGACCGGACGCTTGAACTGATCGCCGGTCTGGCCGTCGAACAGGATCGACTGACCCGAACGCGCCAGGCCCGCCGATTCCAGCAGATCCTCGATATCGCCGATGTGGGCGCCGTCGAAGACCGGGGTGGCGAAGGGCACGCCCTTGGAGAGGTTGCGGGCCAGTTCGACCAGCTCTTCCTCTTCCTCGGGCAGCGGCACGTCAGGACCGTAGATGTCCGACAGACGCTCGATCAGGGCAGCCTTCTGGCCACCGTGTTGCCAGGCTTCCAGCAGGGCGGCGATCTGCTTGCCGAGGCCGGCGGCGGCCCAACCCAGGTGGGTCTCGAAGATCTGGCCGACGTTCATGCGCGACGGCACGCCCAGCGGGTTAAGAACCACGTCGACGGCGGTGCCGTCGGCCAGGTGAGGCATGTCCTCGATCGGCAGGATCTTGGAGATGACCCCCTTGTTGCCGTGACGACCGGCCATCTTGTCCCCGGGCTGAAGCTTGCGCTTCACGGCCACGAAGACCTTGACCATCTTCATCACGCCCGGAGGCAGTTCGTCGCCGCGCTGCAGCTTGTCGACCTTGTCCTCGAAGCGACGGTCGAGACGCTTGCGGGCCTCGTCGAACTGGCGGCGCAGGGCCTCCAGCTCGCCCATGGCCTTTTCGTCGTCGAGCGCGATCTGCCACCACAGGCCCGGCGCGATTTCGCCCAGCTTGTCAGCAGTGACCTCGCCGCGACCCAGGCCCTTGGGACCCGAGACGGCGACCTTGCCGACGATCAGCTCGCGCAGACGCGCGGTCATGTTGCGGTTCAGGATGGCGAACTCGTCGTCGCGGTCCTTGCCCAGGCGGTCGATTTCCGAGCGCTCGATGGCCAGGGCGCGTTCGTCCTTGTCGACCCCGTGACGGTTGAAGACCCGCACTTCGACGACGGTGCCGGCGACGCCCGGGGGCAGGCGCAGGCTGGTGTCGCGAACGTCGGAGGCCTTTTCACCGAAGATGGCGCGGAGGAGCTTTTCTTCCGGCGTCATCGGGCTCTCGCCCTTCGGCGTCACCTTGCCGACGAGAATGTCGCCCGGCATGACCTCGGCGCCGATCGCCACGATGCCCGCTTCGTCCATGTTGCGAAGGGCTTCTTCGCCGACGTTGGGGATGTCGCGGGTGATTTCTTCCGGGCCCAGCTTGGTGTCGCGGGCCATGACTTCAAACTCCTCGATATGGATCGAGGTGAAGACGTCATCGCGCACGATCCGCTCGGAGATCAGGATCGAGTCTTCGAAGTTGTAGCCGTTCCAGGGCATGAAGGCGACGAGGGCGTTGCGGCCCAGAGCCAGTTCACCAAGGTCGGTGGACGGGCCGTCGGCGATGATGTCGCCGGCGTTGATCTTGTCGCCCACCCGCACCAGCGGACGCTGGTTGATGCAGGTGTTCTGGTTGGAACGCTGGAACTTCGACAGGCGGTAGATGTCGACGCCCGGCTTGGTGGGGTCGGTTTCGTTGGTGGCGCGCAGGACGATACGCGTGCCGTCGATCTGCTCGACCACGCCGGTGCGGCGGGCGATGACCACGGCGCCGGAATCGCGGGCCACGACGTCTTCCATGCCGGTGCCCACGAGCGGGGCGTCGGACTGGACGAGCGGCACGGCCTGACGCTGCATGTTCGAACCCATCAGGGCGCGGTTGGCGTCATCGTTTTCGAGGAAGGGGATCAGGGCGGCGGCGACCGACACGACCTGCTTGGGCGAAACGTCCATCAGGTCGACGTCGGCCCGTTGCAGCAGGCCCGGCTCGCCGTTGATCCGTCCGGGGACCAGATCGTCGGTGATGCCGCCATCGGTGATGGAGATGTTGGCCTGGGCGATGACGTGCTTGGCCTCTTCCATGGCCGACATGTAGACGACCTCGTCCTGAGGCCGGCCGTCGAGCACGCGGCGGTAGGGGCTTTCGATGAAGCCGTATTTGTTGATCCGCGCGTGGGTGGCGAGGCTGTTGATCAGACCGATGTTCGGGCCTTCCGGCGTTTCAATCGGGCAGATGCGACCGTAGTGGGTCGGGTGAACGTCGCGGACTTCGAAGCCGGCGCGCTCCCGCGTCAGACCACCCGGGCCAAGCGCCGAGAGACGGCGCTTGTGGGTGATTTCCGACAGCGGGTTGGTCTGGTCCATGAACTGCGACAGCTGCGAGGAGCCGAAGAACTCACGCACCGCGGCCGCGGCCGGCTTGGCGTTGATCAGGTCGTGCGGCATCACGGTGTCGATGTCGACGCTCGACATGCGTTCCTTGATGGCGCGTTCCATGCGCAGCAGACCGACGCGGTACTGGTTTTCCAGCAGCTCGCCGACCGATCGGACCCGGCGGTTGCCGAGGTTGTCGATGTCGTCGATTTCGCCGCGACCGTCGCGCAGGCCGACAAGGACCTTCAGGACGGAGAGGACGTCTTCCTTGCGCAGGACGCGCAGGTCGTCCTCGGTCTGTTGCTCCAGGCGCATGTTCATCTTCACGCGGCCGACCGACGACAGGTCGTAGCGTTCCGAATCGAAGAACAGCGAGCGGAACATGGCCTCGGCGGCCTCGACCGTCGGCGGCTCGCCCGGGCGCATGACCCGGTAGATGTCGAACAGGGCGTCCTCGCGGGTGACGTTCTTGTCGACCCGGACGGTGTTGCGCATGTAGGCGCCGACCGTGACGTGGTCGATGTCGAGCACGTCGATGGTGGCCAGGCCCTGGGCTTCCAGGACCTCGATCACGGTCGGGTCCAGCTCGTCGCCGGCCTCGGCGTAGATCTCGCCGGTTTCGTAGTTGACGGCGTCGCGGGCCAGGTAGCGGCCGGTCAGGGCCTCCGGTCCGAGCAGCAGGGTCTTCAGGCCGCCGTCGGCCAGCTTCTTGGCGTTACGGGCGGAGATCTTGGCGCCAGCCGGGGCCACTTCCTCGCCGGTGTCGGCGTCGATCAGCGGGAATTCCGGCTTCACACCGCGCCAGCGCTCGGCCTTGTACGGGGTGGCCCAGCCCTCGGCGGCGCCGGTGCGCTTTTCGAAGGGGACGACGTCGTAGAAGGTGGTGAGGATCTCTTCCCCATCCATGCCCAGCGCCATCAGGAAGGTGGAGGCGGGCAGTTTGCGGCGACGGTCGATACGGACGTAGACGATGTCCTTGGCGTCGAACTCGAAGTCGAGCCAGGAACCGCGGTAGGGGATGACGCGGGCGGCGAACAGCAGCTTGCCCGAGGAGTGGGTCTTGCCCTTGTCGTGGTCGAAGAAGACGCCCGGCGAGCGGTGCATCTGCGAGACGATCACCCGCTCGGTGCCGTTGACGATGAACGTGCCCTTGTCGGTCATGAGCGGGATGTCGCCCATGTAGACGTCTTGTTCCTTGATGTCCTTGACCGACTTGGCGCCGGTCTCTTCTTCCATCTCGAACACGATCAGGCGCAGCTTGACCTTCAGCGGCGCGGCGTAGGTCATGTCGCGTTGAATGCATTCTTCAACGTCGTACTTGGGCTCCTCGAACTCGTAGGAGACGTACTCGAGCACGGCGCGCTCGTTGAAATCCTTGATCGGGAAGACCGACTTGAAGACCGCCTCGACGCCCTGCTCGCGGCGATCCGCGTGGCGGACTTCGCGTTGCAGGAACTGCTCGTAGGAGGACCGCTGAACCTCGATCAGGTTCGGCATCTGCACGGCCTCGGGAATGCGGCCGAACGACTTGCGGATCCGCTTCTTGCCGGTGAAGGAGTGCGCCATGTTTTTCCTTAAGCCCGCGGGGAGGTCCCCACGCGTAGAATGTCTTTCGCGTCCACCCTCGGCTTGCGCCGGACGCTGACAGGCCCCTGTCCGTCGGGGCCGCCCTTCGCATTAGTCCGCAGGGTGGGCGGACCGGCCATCGGGCATACACGCGCGCGAGATTGCGACTCTGAAAGAAGACGGAAATTTCGCGAGACGGGGGAAATAAGGGAAATCCACAGCGAATGGAAGGGGTAGGCGGAGTTTAATTTGACATTTCCGTCATGGCGGAGAAGCCCACCTGCGAAGCGGCCGGATTGGGCGGAACCTCATGGTGACTTTTCCCACTTCCGCCCCAGGCTTCTGATAAGGCGATCCAGCGTGTGAGCGGTCCCTTCCAAGGCCGGCCGGCTCCCGATCATCCTGCGGCGGCCTCGCCGTCCAGCCCGATGAATATGTCTAGACATATCCTTCTTGGGCGCTTTCGGCGCCTTGCGTCGGGTGCGGCAAGCGCAACGCGCCAATGTAGGTCCGGGCGACCACAAACCGACCTACATCCGGCCACATCCGACCTACAGTCCGACCTACATCCCGGGCTACATTTCCCGCGCCCCGGCCAACACCCCGGGCACCGGTCCGCCAACGAATCCAACGACCAGAGACCGCGCCGTCCCCTTTCGCTCGGAGAGCGCGGTATATTAGTAGGCCGCTTCGATAACCGCGGCCCTGCCCTGCGCACCGGGACTTACAGGCGCTTGCCCAGCCGGTATCGGGAGGCTCTTATGCCCGCCCGATTTCGTGACATCCGAGTATCACCGTGATCCGACCTCTCCTCGCCGCCACCCTGCTGCTCTGCGCCGGCCCCGCCCTCGCCCAGCCCCAGCCTGTCCCTTTCGACAGCGCCATCCCGGCGGCCCGCGATGTCCCCTACCCCGGGACCATGAAGCTGGTCGTCGACGCCACCGATCTCGACCGGCGGATCATGACGGTGAAACAGACCATCCCCGTCGCCGGCCCGGGGCCCATGGTGCTGCTCTATCCCGAATGGTTGCCCGGCAAGCATGCGCCGCGCGGCGAGCTGGAGAAGGTGGCGGGCCTGAAGATCACCGCCGGCGGCAAGACCCTGGTCTGGCGGCGCGATCCGGTCGAGGTCTTCGCCCTGCATATCGACGTGCCCGCCGGCGCCAAACAGGTCGAGCTGGAGTTCCAGTTCCTGTCGGCCACAGCCGGCGACCAGGGCCGCGTCGTCATGACGCGCGAGATGCTGAACCTGCAGTGGAACTCCACGGCCTTCTATCCGGCCGGCTGGTTCACCCGCCAGATCCCGGTCGAGGCCACCGCCATCCTGCCGGAGGGCTGGGGCTACGGCGTCGCGCTCGATACCGCCGCCAGCAAGGGCAACGTCCACAGCTTCAGGACCGTCAGCTTCGAGACCCTGGTGGACTCGCCGATGTTCGCCGGCCGCTACTACCGCCAGTTCGACCTTGATCCTGGCGGCCGCAGCCCGGTGAGGCTGAACGTCGTCGCCGACCGGCCCGAACTGCTGGAGGCCAGCGAGGAACAGCTGAAGCTGCACCGCAACCTGGTGGTCCAGGCCGACCGTCTCTTCGGTTCGCGTCCCTACGACCGCTATGACTTCCTGCTGGCCCTGACCGACCGCATGGGCGGCATCGGCCTGGAGCACCACCGCTCCAGCGAGAACGGCCGCGATCCGGAGTACTTCACCAGCTGGGACAAGAATGTCTCGGGCCGGGGCCTGCTGCCGCACGAATATACCCACAGCTGGAACGGCAAGTACCGGCGCGGGGCCGACCTGTGGACGCCCGATTACGCCACCCCGATGCGTGACAGCCTGATGTGGGTGTACGAGGGCCAGACCCAGTTCTGGGGCGTCATCCTGACCGCCCGCTCGGGCCTGGTCACCCGCGAACAGGCGCTCGACGACCTGGCGATGACGGCGGCGGCCTATGACCACCGGGTCGGCCGCCAGTGGCGCGACATCGCCGACACCACCAACGATCCGATCATCAGCGCCCGCAAGCCCAAGGGCTGGCTCAGCTGGCAACGCAACGAGGACTACTATGTCGATGGCCTGCTGGTCTGGCTCGACGCCGACAGCCTGATCCGCGAGCGCACCGACGGCAAAAAGTCGCTGGACGACTTCGCCCGCGCCTTCTTCGGCGGCGAGGAAGGGTCCTATGCGCCCAGGACCTACGTCTTCGAGGACGTGGTGGCGACGCTCAACGCCGTCACCCCCTACGACTGGGCGACCTTCCTGAAGGACCGCATCGAGGGTCGGGGCCGGCCGGCGCCGCTGGACGGTTTCAAGCGCGGCGGCTGGAAGCTGGTCTATGCCGAAACGCCCTCGGCCTTTCAGAAGGCGGCCGACACGGCGGCCAAGCGCCACGACTTCACCTATTCGGTGGGCCTGAACCTCAAGCCCAGCGGCGAGATCCAGAGCGTGCAGTGGGACGGGCCGGCCTTCAAACAGGGGCTGGTGGTTGGCTCCACCGTCGTGGCCGTCGATGGCGAGGCCTACAGCGACAGCCGCCTGAAGGGCGCGATCACGAAGGCCAAAGGGGGAAAGAAGCCCATCCAGCTGATCGTCAAGGACGGCGAGCGCTACCGGATCGTCGACATCGCCTGGAACGGCGGGCTTCGCTACCCGAAGCTCGAGCGGATCGAGGGGACACCGGATCGGCTGGGGGATCTGCTCAGCGCCAAATAGAAAAAGGGCCCGCGGATTGCTCCGCGGGCCCTTCTCTGTTCGAACAGCAAGCGCTGGTTCGAAGCTTACTTCACCTGGACGGTGGCGCCGGCTTCGGTCAGCTTCTTGGCGATCTCTTCGGCGACTTGCTTGGAGACGTTTTCGACGACGTTCTGCGGAGCGCCTTCGACCAGGTCCTTGGCTTCCTTCAGGCCGAGGTCCGGACGGACGCCACGGACTTCCTTGATCACGTTGATCTTCTTGTCGCCACCGGCGGTCAGAACAACGGTGAACTCGGTTTGCTCTTCAACGGCTTCGACCGGGCCGGCGGCAACCGGACCAGCGGCCATGGCCACCGGAGCGGCGGCGGAGACGCCCCACTTTTCTTCGAGCAGCTTGGAGAGCTCAGCGGCTTCCAGGACGGTCAGGGCCGACAGTTCGTCAGCGATCTTTTCAAGCTTCGACATTTTCAGTTCCTAAGGTGTGCCCTTGCGGGGATGAGAGGTTCTTGCGGAGATGACTTGCGGTTACGCGGCGTCTTTGGTGGCGTAGGCGTTGAACACCCGCGCCAGCTGACCAGCCGGGGCCGCCAGAACGCCGGCGACCTTGGTCGCGGGAGCCTGGATGAGCCCGATGATCTTGCCACGCAGCTGATCGAGCGACGGCAGGGCGGCAAGCGCCTTGACACCGGTCTCGTCCAGCATGGTCGCACCCATCATGCCGCCAACGACGACGAGCTTGTCGTTTTCCTTGGCGAACTGGGTGATGACCTTGGCGGCGGACACCGGATCGGCCGCATAGGCGACGGCGGACGGGCCGGTGAACAGGCTGGAGCCCGCTTCCGATTCCGAACCGACCAGAGCCTTGATGGCCAGGGTGTTCTTCACCACCTGAAACTTGGCGCCTTCTTCACGAAGGCGGCCACGAAGTGCAGTCATTTCCGCAACGGTCAGACCCAGGTTGTGGGTCACGACCACGGCGCCGGCGTCGGCGAAAACGCCCTTGAGCGTATCGATCGTCGCCTGCTTTTGAGCGCGGTCCATTGCGGTCTCCTACTCGGATGACGTCCCGGTTGCCCGGGTCGCCGGTCATGGCTGTCGGCGTGAGGCAAGCCTCGCGCTTAAAGCCGTCTAAAACTGTCCGAAGGAAGCAGCGGACCCGCCCGAGGCGCTCATCGCTGAGGCCGGCGCGAAATCTCGACTGTCATCCCCGTCTCCGAACGGTCAGGAAGGGCTCTTCCTGGATAAAGGCTGTGGTGACCCCGCAGCCCCGCTGTTCACGGACAGGTACCGCCCGTGGACGAGTCCACCGACGGAAGCCGGCGCGTATAGGGGAATGAGGCCGGGTTGGCAACCACCGACGAACAGGCAGCCCGATCAGCGGCCCAGTTCGTCGATCCGGCGGTCGAGGTTGGCCATGACCCTCTCGAACCGCTCGCCGCCGACGTCGTCCCAGCCGAGCGATTGCAGGGAGACCGACCGCGCCGTGCCGAAGGCCGACAGGCTGGAGATCAGCAGCAGGGCCTCGATCTGGGCGGCCCTGGGTTGGAGACCGCCTGCCAGGCCGATCATGTAGCCGACAACATTGATGCCCGGCGCCCAGACCTGGTCATAGAGGATGGCGAAGGCCGGGCCGGGCTCGGTCATCTCCCGCAGAACGAAACCGGCCCAGGCTTCGGCCTCGCGGGCTTCCATCATCTGGTCCGCCAGGGCGCGGATGACGGTCTTCAGGGCGGCGCGCGCCTCGTCAGGGGTATGGCGGACCTCCAGCATGGACTGGGCCCGCAGGACCGGCGCGACCATGCGGGCGCGATAGCGTTCGACGATCTCTTCGGCGCAGGCGAGGTAGAGCCCCTCCTTGCCGCCGAAATAGTATTTGAGGGCCGGCAGGTTGACCCCGGCGGCCTCGGCGATCTGGCGGGTGGTGGCGCCCTTGAAGCCACTGGCCCCGAAGGCGGTCAGGGCCGCCTCGAGGATACGCAGGCGCGCGGCTTCGCCTTTGGCGTAGCCCGAAACCTCCCTCGACTGTCCCTCGATCCTCGACATCGATCCCCTATGCCATCCGCTTGCGGCGAAGGCTATCGGACGATACAAGATGATCTATATCGTGCGATATATTTTCGACTGGAGCCGCGCCTTGCTCGACATGACCTCCTACCTCGGCTGGAAGATCGATTTCAAAGGCCCGGCCGGCGAAATGGCGCTGGCTCATCCGTCCTCGGTGCAATGGCGCGTCTACAAGAACCCCATCGCACTCGCCATCGGCGGGGTGGCCGCCGTGCTTCTGGAGTTCGCCGATGCGCGGATCCGTTCGGGCGTCTGGGACCACTCGACCTACAAGGCCGACCCCATCGGTCGATCCAAGCGCACCGGCGTCGCCGCCATGGTCGGCTGCTACGGCCCGGCCAGCGCCGCCCGGCGGGTGATCCAGGGAGTGACCAACATGCACAGCCGGGTGACCGGCGAGACGCCCAAGGGCGAGGCCTACAGGGCGCTGGACCCCGAACTCCTGGACTGGGTGTCGGCGACGGCGGCCTACGGCTTCCTCAACGCCTACGACCGGTTCGTCACGCCGGTGTCGGAGGCCGACAAGACCCGCTTCTACCGGGAGGGCGCGCCGATCGCCGCGCTTTACGGGGTGCAGAACCCCGTCACTTCGACCGCCGACTTCATGGCCATGATGGACAGGCTCAGCCCTCGCTTCGAGGCCCACCCCATCGTCGATGAGTTCCTCGGCATCATCACCTCGGGCCAGGCCGCCCCGTCCGTGCCGAAGTTTCTGCACCGGGCACTGGCGCGGGCCTCGGTCTCGCTGCTGCCGCCGGTGGTGCGCCAGGCGCTCAAGCTCGGCAGGGACTGGGACCTGAGCGCCGCCGACGTCATCGCCCTGAAGCTGGCCGGCAAGCTGGCAGACCGGGTGGTTCCGCCGAACGCGCCGCACACCGACGCCTGCCTGCGCCTCGGCCTTCCCGCCGACTTCCTGTATCGCAAGCCGGCAACGCAGCAGCGGCTTCTGGAAGCCGCCGGGCTGGTCGAACCGCGGGTCTCGAAAGCCGCTTGAGGCGGGAAAAAGGCAGAAAACTTCGCCCCTTAACCTTGTAAGTCCTTAATTCCCCCACATTTTATCCACAGCCTAAGGAACATCCGCCCACCCCGGCGGTTGTTGCCAGTGATCGCGGAAGTCGATCGCTCATCCTCGGCTGTGACCCCGCAAAAGCGACGGCCACGGCTCAGTGAGCCGCCCCATGTTCCACAATACCCGCACTCTCGAAGCTGCCGTCTGGCGCGCCTTTGACGCCAAACGCCTGCGAAAATTTCGCCCCGAAGCCCTGCCGACCGCGCGCAGTGAACACGCCCGCATGCTGGCCATCGCCGCCGCGCGACGGCTGCGAGCGATGGAGCGTCTGCTAGACAGGCGGACCGAGGACGCTGACTACTGGAAAGCCGTGGCGCCGTCCGCCCTCGGCCGGGCTCGCGACTGGCGGGTGACTGACGGTTTCGCCGGCCTGCCCGGCTAGCCCAAAGCAAAAGGGCGGCTCCTCGCGGAGCCGCCCTTCGCATTTTCAATGCCTGCAGTCAGCTTTAGGCGCTGATGCTGCCGGTATCGACCTTGAAGCCGGGGCCCATGGTCGAGGAGACCGAGATGCGCTTCACGTAGATACCCTTGGCGCCGGCCGGCTTGGCCTTGACCAGGGCGTCGACGAGGGCGCGAACGTTGGCCAGCAGGGCGTCGTCGGTGAACGAGGCCTTGCCGATGCCGGCGTGGACGATGCCCGCCTTCTCGACGCGGAACTCGATGGCGCCGCCCTTGGCGTCCTTCACGGCCTGACCGACGTTCGGGGTCACGGTGCCGACACGCGGGTTGGGCATCAGGCCGCGCGGGCCCAGCACCTTACCCAGACGGCCGACGAGGGCCATCATGTCCGGAGTCGCGATGACGCGGTCGAAGTCCATGAAGCCGCCCTGGATACGCTCGACCAGGTCTTCGGCGCCGACGACTTCAGCGCCGGCGGCGCGGGCTTCATCAGCCTTGGCGTCCTTGGCGATGACGGCGACGCGGACGTCGCGGCCGGTGCCCGAGGGAAGCGAGACAACGCCACGGACCTGTTGGTCGGCGTGACGCGGGTCGACGCCCAGGTTGACGGCGATCTCGATGCTTTCGTCGAACTTGGCGGTGGCGTTGGCCTTCACCAGGCTGATGGCCGCTTCGACGGCGTGGGTGGCGTCACGGTCGCCGGTCCAGGCCTTGGCGCGTTTGATTTGCTTGACCATGTGCTTAGGCCTCCACCGTCAGACCCATCGCGCGGGCGGACCCGGCAATGATCTTCGTCGCCGCGTCCAGATCGTTCGCGTTCAGGTCTTTCATCTTCTTTTCGGCGATCTCGCGCAGCTGGGCTTGCGTGATCGTGCCGGCGTTTTCACGGCCCGGCTTGTTGGAGCCCGACTTCAGACCGAGGGCTTCCTTGATGAAGAAGGTCGCCGGCGGGGTCTTGGTGATGAAGGTGAAGCTCTTGTCCTGGTAGACCGTGATCACGGTCGGCAGGGGCGTGCCCTTGGGCACGTTCTCGGTGCGGGCGTTGAACTCCTTGCAGAAGCCCATGATGTTGACGCCGCGTTGACCCAGCGCCGGCCCGATGGGCGGGGAGGGGGTAGCGGAGCCGGCTTTCACCTGCAGCTTGATGTAGCCCAGAATCTTCTTGGCCATGGTTTCTCCTATGCCGGTGGGACCGGCGGTTGTGAGCCGTGGTGCGGGCTTGGCGTCCCTCCCACGGATTTTAATCCGCCCGTAAAGGCGAAAGCCGCGCTGGTTACAGCGCGGGGGCCGGCTCTGTAGCAGGATGGGGCCGGGGATGCAAACGGCGGTCAGCGGTCCGGCGGCGGGTCCCAGCTGCCGATGGCATGGCAGGTCTTCATCGCACCGCGGAAGCCGTCGCGGTCCGTGACACGGTCGATGTAGGCCTGCTCCGGCGGCGTGAGCACCGTCACCCGCTGCCGTCTCGCCCAGAGCAGCGCATAGGCGACGGAGATGTCGGCGGCGGTGAAGGCCGCGCCGGCTATGTAGGGCGCCTTTTCAAGTTGGCGGGCGATCAGCCGACGACGGCTCTGGAAGATGTCGAGGGCCAGCTTGCCGGTCCAGTCGTCGCTGGCGTCCTCGGGCCCGAAGGCGCCGCCGGCCCAGGCGAAGAAGGCGGGGCCCATCAGGCCGGCCTCGCCCAGGTGCAGGAACTGCAGCCAGGCGCCGTAGGCGGGATCGGTCGGCTCGACCGACAGCGGCGAGGGACCATGGCGGCCCAGCAGGTACTGAAGGATGGCCACGGACTCGACGATGACCTTATCGCCGTCCTGCAGGGCCGGGATGAAGCCGCCGGGGTTGATGGCCATGAATTCCGGGTCGCTCTGCGCGCCCTTCAGCAGGTCCACGTCCCGCAGGCGATAGGGGATGCCCATTTCCTCGAGCAGCCAGATGACCCGAAAGCCCCTGCCCTCGCCCCAGACGGTGATCATGTTCGCGGCCTCGCTATCTGGCGGGCATGAAAAAGGGCAGACCTGCCGAAGCTGGTGCTGCCCTCATCCGACCCCGCTCTGCGGGGCCACCTTCTCCCGGCAAGCGGGAGAAAGCTTACGAGACCTTCTCGACCTGGCTGTATTCCAGCTCGACCGGGGTGGCGCGGCCGAAGATGGAGACGGCCACGTGCAGACGGGCGCGTTCCTCGTCGACCTGCTCCACGGAGCCGTTGAAGCTGGCGAACGGACCGTCGGTGACGCGGACCTGCTCGCCGATCTCGAAGGAGATGGTGGGCTTGGGACGCTCGGCGCCCTCGGCGGCGACGCCGATGATGCGCTCGACTTCCTTTTCGGAGACCGGCATCGGCTTGGAGCCGCTGCCCAGGAAGCCGGTGACCTTCGGGGTGTTCTTGATGAGGTGGTAGGCCTCGTCGGTCATTTCCATCTTCACCAGCACATAGCCGGGGAAGAACTTGCGCTCGGCGTTGACCTTGCGGCCGCGGCGGATCTCGACGACCTCTTCGGTCGGAACCAGGATGTCGGTGAACAGCTCGTCCAGACCCTGGGCGCGCGCCTGGTCGAGGATCGATTCCTTCACCTTCTTCTCGAAGTTCGAGTAGGCGTGGACGATGTACCACTTGTGACGCGGGTTCGCGGGACGCTCAGTTTGGGTGTCGGTCATCGGGCGGTTCCGCTCACGAGTTCAAGAACGATGCGCACGCCGTTGGAGAGCATCCAGTCGACCAGCAGGAAGAACAGCGCCGCCATGATCACCATGATGAACACCATCACGGAGGTGATCCAGGTTTCCTTCCAGGTGGTCCAGGTGATCTTGCGCATCTCGGCGCGGACCTGGCGGAAGAACTCCGGAATGCTGACTTTCGGCTTCTTCGGTTCGGCGGGAACGCTGCCGGAGGGCGCGGCGACGACCGCGGCGCTCTTGGCGGCGCGGGACTTCATCGCGGCGAGGTTGCCAGGTTTCTTGGCCATGGACGGTCTTGAAACTCGAATCTTCTAGTTGAGACGGCCCGAAGGCCGGGACCGTCTGTAAGGATGGCACGAGTGGCAGGACTCGAACCTGCGACTTTCGGTTTTGGAGACCGACGCTCTACCAGCTGAGCTACACTCGTTCGACAGACAGCCAGCACATCGCAAGGCGAGACCCTGTGGCGCGCGACCCCTTATCGGAGCCGGGCCGTTTAGCAGGGTCGCAACGCGTGAGCAAGCATCCGACAGGGACGAGATGGGGAGGGAGCCCGAAGAGCGCCAGTGCGTTTGATGCAACACAGCCCGGAGTCCCTGCATGACCGACGATCCTCGACCCTCCAACCCCGAAATCGAGCACGAGAACCAGCGCCCGGCCGGAGACGGAAAACCGCCTCGTCCGGCGACCGAGCCCGTGGGGTCGGAAGGCAGTTCCGATTCGGGCAAGACCGAGACGGATCCGGGGTCGGGCGAGCAATAACCCCCTCCCCGCGTGACATCCCGCCCCCTGTCCGCTATCGCACCCGCGAACTTGCCATGGGAGGCCGAGCGCCTTGAGCGACAGCGTCGAAGAAGCCGGTTGGGCCACCGCCAAGACCCTGGCCGAGGCGCTGCCCTATATCCAGCGCTACGACCGCGAGACCGTGGTCATCAAATACGGCGGCCACGCCATGGGCGAGGAGCAGGTCGCCAGGCTGTTCGCGGCCGACACCGTGCTGCTGAAACTGCTCGGCCTGCACCCGGTCGTCGTCCACGGCGGCGGGCCGCAGATCAGCGCCATGCTGGACAGGGCCGGGGTCAAGTCGACCTTTGTCGACGGCCTGCGGGTCACCGACGCCCCGACCATGGAAGTGGCCGAGATGGTGCTGTCCGGCGCCATCAACAAGGAAATCGCCAACTGGATCACGCTGGCCGGCGCCGAGGCGGATGTGCGGGGCGTGGGCCTGTCCGGCAAGGATGCGCGGCTGATCACCGTGACCAAGGCCAGGCGGACCAAGAAGACCCCGGGCAGCAACCTGGAAGAGGTCGTCGACCTGGGCTTCGTCGGCGAGCCGCAGAAGGTTGATCCGCAACTGATCAACGCCCTGATCCACGCCGAGCATGACTACATCCCCGTCGTCGCCCCGATCGGGGTGTCGAAGGACGGCCAGACCTTCAACGTCAACGCCGACACGGTTGCCGGCGCCATGGCCGGGGCGCTGAAGGCCAAGCGGATGCTGCTGCTGACCGACGTGAAGGGCGTGCTCGACAAGAACGGCGAGCTGATCCGGCAGATGACGGTGGCCGAGGCCTTCCAGGCCATCAAGGACGGCACCGCCACCGGGGGCATGATCCCCAAGCTGGAGACGGCCATCGCGGCCGTCGACGCCGGGGTTGAGGCCGTGGTCATCCTAGACGGGCGCCGGCCGCACGCCATGCTGGTCGAACTGTTCAGCGAGCACGGCGCCGGGACGCTGGTGAAGAAGTGACGACTGACCTCCACCACATCGAGACCTGGCTGTTCGATCTCGACAACACCCTCTACCCGATCGAGACCGGCTTCATGAAGCTGATCGAGGTGCGGATGACCGACTTTGTCGAGCGCCGCACCGGTCTGCCGCGCGACGAGGCGCGGGCCCTGCAGAAGAAGTACTGGACCGAGCTGGGCACCACCCTGGCCGGGATGATGACGCACCACGACGTCGAGCCGGAAGAGTTCCTCGACGAGGTGCATGACGTCAGCCTGGACCTGCTGACCCCCGATCCGAAGATGATCGCCGCCATCGAACGCCTGCCCGGCCGGCGGCTGATCTTCACCAACGGCTCGGGGCCGCATGCCGAGCGGGTGCTGGAGAAGCTGGGCATCGCCCATCTGATGGAAGACGTCTTCCATATCACCTCGGCCGACTACCTGCCCAAGCCCGCGCTCTCGACCTTCCAGAAGATGTGCCGCGACCTGGGCGTCGAGCCGCACGGCGCCGCCTTCTTCGAGGACTCGGAAAAGAACCTCGCGCCCGCCGCCGAGCTGGGCATGACCACCATCCTGGTCGGGCCGACGGCGCCGGCCAGCACCGCCCCCTTCGTCCACCATCGCACCGACGACCTGGCCGGCTTCCTCAGCGCCGCCAAGGTTCGGGAGACCGCCGCATGACCGAGCTGACCGCCGCCGACCTGGCCCTTGAGATCGAAGCCGCCTGGGAAGCCCGCGACGGCATCGGCCCGGACACCAGGGGCCCCACGCGCACGGCCGTCGAGGAGGCGCTGAACCTGCTGGACTCCGGCAAGCTGCGGGTGGCCGAGAAGGCTGAAGACGGCTGGTTCACCCATCAGTGGCTGAAGAAGGCGGTGCTGCTCAGTTTCCGTCTCAACCCCAACACCGTCATGCGGGCCGGAACCCTGGGCGGCGCGGTCGGTCCCTGGTGGGACAAGGTGCCCAACAAGTTCGACGGCTGGGACGCGCCGCAGTTCGAGGACGCCGGCTTCCGGGCCGTGCCGGGGGCCATCGTGCGGCGCGGGTCGTATGTGGCGAAGAACGTCATCCTGATGCCCAGCTTCGTGAACATCGGCGCCTTCGTCGATGAGGCCACCATGGTCGACACCTGGGTCACGGTCGGGTCCTGCGCCCAGATCGGCAAGCGGGTCCACCTGTCGGGCGGCGTCGGCATCGGCGGGGTGCTGGAACCCCTGCAGGCCAACCCGACCATCATCGAGGACGACTGCTTCATCGGGGCGCGGTCGGAGGTCGTCGAGGGCGTGGTCGTCGGGCAGGGCAGCGTGCTGTCGATGGGGGTCTTCCTGTCGGCCTCGACCAAGATCGTCGATCGCAAGAGCGGCGAGGTGTTCCGGGGTTATGTGCCGCCCTACAGCGTGGTGGTGCCGGGGTCCCTGCCCGACCCACACGGCAATGGGCCGAGCCTGTACTGCGCGGTGATCGTCAAGACGGTCGATGCGCAGACGCGGTCGAAGACCAGCATCAACGACCTGCTCCGGGACTAGAGGCGGCGCAGCCACCGTGCGTCCTTCGACACGCCCCGCTAGGCGGGGCTATTCAGGATGACGATCATGGGTGGTCTGCAATAATCTTCGTCATGCCGAGTAGCGGCCGCAGGTCGCCTGTCGAAGCACGCACCGCGTTTGCGTGCGCCGTTTCCCGCGCCTAAACGGGATGCGATGACCCTCGACGCCCTTTCCCTCGCCCAAGCCCTGATCCGCCGCCCGTCGGTCACCCCGGCCGATGAGGGGGCGATGGATATTCTGCAGCGGCAGCTGGAGGGGCTGGGCTTTGCCTGTCGGCGGATGAAGTTCGGCGACATCGAGAACCTCTATGCGCGGCGCGGGACGGCGCGGCCGAACCTGTGTTTCGCCGGTCATACCGATGTGGTGCCGGTCGGCGATGCCGGGGCCTGGACGCAGGATCCGTTCGCCGGCGAGGTGAAGGACGGGGTGCTGTTCGGGCGTGGGGCGGTGGACATGAAGAGCGCCATCGCCGCCTTCACCGCCGCTGTCGCCGCCGTGGTGGCGCGGGGCGAGCCGAAGGGCAGCCTGTCGTTCCTGATCACCGGCGACGAGGAAGGCCCGGCGCTGGACGGGACGAAGAAGGTCGTCGAGGCGCTGCAGGCCGAGGGCGAGATCATCGACCACTGCATCGTCGGCGAACCGAGCAGCGCGGTGGCGCTGGGCGACATGGTCAAGATCGGCCGGCGGGGCAGCATCAACGCCTGGTTCACCGTCGAGGGCCGGCAGGGCCACGTCGCCTATCCGCAGCGGGCGGCCAATCCGATCCCGGTGCTGGTGCGGTTGCTGGGCCGGCTGCAGGACCGGGTGCTGGACGAGGGCTATCCGGAGTTCCAGCCGTCGAACCTGGAAGTCACCACCATCGATGTGGGCAACCCGGGGACCAACGTCATCCCGGCCAGGGCCACGGCGCGGGTCAACATCCGCTTCAACCCCGGTCACCGTGGCGCCGACCTGGCCGCCTGGTTCCAGGAGGAATGCCGGCTGGCGAACGAGGGCTTCGACGGCAAGGTTGAGGTCAAGGCGATGATCAGCGGCGAGGCCTTTCTGACTGAACAGGGCCCGTTCACCGCCGTGATCGCCGATGCGGTGCGCGAGACCACGGGCCGGGAGCCGGACCTGTCGACCACCGGCGGCACCAGCGACGCGCGGTTCATCCGCAGCCTCTGCCCGGTGGTCGAGTTCGGCCTGGTCGGCACGACCATGCATATGGTCGACGAGCGGGCCCCGGTGGCGGAGATCCATGATCTGCAGAAGGTCTATGAGCGGATCATCGGCCTCTACTTCGAGCGCATCGGATGATGAAAACGCTCGCCGGCGGCTGGCTGTTCTGGGCCCTGCTGGCGGCGGTGTTCGCGGCGGCGACGGCGATCCTGGCCAAGGTGGGGGTGAAGGATACGCCGTCCGACCTGGCCACCCTGGTGCGGACCCTGGTGGTGGTGGCCTTTGCCGGCCTGATCGTGGCGGTCAGCGGCCAGTGGCGGTCGTTCGGCGATCTGACCCCGCGCACCCTGATGTTCCTGACCCTGTCCGGGCTGGCGACCGGGGCCAGCTGGCTCTGCTACTTCCGGGCCCTGAAGCTGGGCGAGGCGTCGCGGGTGGCGCCGCTGGACAAGCTGTCGGTGGTGCTGGTGGCGATCATGGGGGTGGCCTTCCTCGGCGAGCAGCTGAGCTGGAAGAACTGGCTGGGCGTGGCCCTGATCGCCGGCGGGGCTGTGCTGGTGGCGGTCCGCTAGGCAATCGAAGCGCCATTATAGCAGAAATCGACGTTTTGCGGTCGATTTTCTTCCATTATTTCAATGGAATAGACCCAACCACAGGCCGACATTTGACGGCCCGCGAGGCGACCGGCGGACGACAATCGGCCAACACAGGGCCAACAAACGTCCGACACAGAACCAACCCCCAGGAACGGCGCCTGCCCTCGGGGTTCGCCTTGGTGAGGGGCGGCGCCTGGAATCCCTGAAAATTTTCCCCGGGTAAAATTACCGGGCAACCAAGGGGCGGCGGGCGTGCTCGACTAGTAACCAACGCCCGTGAGGTACAGCCCGTCGGCCGGCGCCACCGGGCCGCAGGCGGTGCGGTCCTTCGCCTCCAGCGCCGCCTTCACATCCTCCGCCGTCCAGCGGCCGACGCCGACTTCCAGCAGGGTTCCGGTCATCGAGCGGACCTGGCGGTGCAGGAAGCTGCGGCCGGTGAAGACCAGCAGGACATGGTCGCCTTCGCGGCGGACGTCGGCGACGTCGAGCGTTTTTAACGGCGATTTCGCCTGACACTGCATGTCGCGGAAGGTGGTGAAGTCGTGGTGGCCGACGAGGGCCTGCGCGGCCGCGTGCATGGCCTCCGCGTCGATGGGTTTCTTCACATGCCAGACGCGGCCCATCTCAAGGGCCGGGCGGGCCTCGCGGTTGAGGATGCGGTAGAGGTAGCGGCGCTCGGTGGCGCTGAAGCGGGCGTGCCAGTCGCCGGTGGCGACCCGGGCGTCCAGGATGGCGATCGGCTCGGGGATCAGGTGGGCGTTGATCGCCTGCAGCACGGTGCGGGCCGGCCAGTCCTTTTCCAGATCGATGTGGATGACCTGGCCCGTCGCATGGACGCCGGTGTCGGTGCGGCCGGCGGCGATGAGGCGGATGTCCTGGCCGCAGAAGGCCTTCACCGCCCGTTCAATGGAGCCCTGCACCGACGGCAGCTCGGCCTGGGCCTGGAAGCCGCGATAGGGGCGGCCGTCGTATTCGACGGTGAGGCGGTAGCGGGGCATCAGGCCAGCGCCGTCCCGGCGGTGAGGGGGAAGCCGCGCAGGAAGACGTCGGCCGGCTGGCGGCCCTTGCCCTCGCGCTGCAGCTCCAGCAGGCGGATGGCGCCGTCGCCGCAGGCGATCAGGAGGTTGTCGTCGAGGACCGTGCCGGGCGCGCCGGTGGCGTCCTCGACATGGGACATCAGGGCCTTCACCCGGGTCGGGCCGCGCGTCGAGGGGGCCTCGAACCAGGCGCCCGGGAAGGGAGAGAGGCCGCGGATCTGGCGGTCGATCTCCTCGGCCGATTTGGTCCAGTCGAGGCGGGCTTCGGCGGGGGTGATCTTGCGGGCGTAGGTGACGCCGTCTTCGGTTTGCGGGGTCTCGACGGCCGTGCCCGCCTCGATGGCGGGCAGGGTGTCGACGAGGAGGCGGGCGCCGAGCTGGGCCAGGCGGTCGTGGATCGTGCCGGCGGTGTCGTAGCGGCCGATGCGGGTGGTGGCGGTGGCGAGGACGGCGCCCTCGTCGAGGCCCTCGCTCATGCGCATGACCTGGACGCCGGTGACCTCGTCGCCCGCCATCACCGCGCGCTGGATCGGGGCGGCGCCGCGCCAGCGGGGCAGGATGGAGCCGTGCAGGTTGAAGCAGCCGAGGCGCGGGGCCTCGAGGATCCCGGGCTTGAGGATCTGTCCGAAGGCGACGACGACGGCGGCGTCGAGGTCCAGGGCCTGGAAGGCGGCGATCTCGTCTTCGCCCTTCATGGATTTCGGGGTGCGGACGGTGAGGCCGTGGTCCAGGGCGAACTGGTGGACCGGCGAGGGCTTGAGGTCCTGACCACGGCCGCGCGGGGCCGGGGGCTGGCTGTAGACGCAGGCGATGTCGTGGCCGGCCTCGAGGAGGGCGGCCAGGCTGGTGACGGCGAAATCGGGGGTGCCGAGGAAGGCGAGGCGCATGGCGGGGGATGTAGCGGGTTGAAGCGTTGGGCGGAAGGGAACCGGCGCGATCACGGTTCGTTGAAGCGATGGAACAGTTTTGGAGATCGTCCCATGCGCTCGCTTGCTCTCATCGCCCTGGCCGTCGCCGGCCTGTCCCTCGCCGCCTGCGACAGCCAGGAACGGACCGAACTGAAGGAGGGCGCCGCCGCGGCGGGCGCCGAGGTGAAGGAGGCTGCCTCCGACATCGCCAACGATCCGGACGTCAAGGAAGCCGGCGCGGCGATCAAGCAGGCCGGGGCCGAGGCGGCGGACGCCGTGAAGGATACCGCGGCGAACGCGCAGGAAGACCTGGCGAGGAGCTCGGAAGAGGACAAGGCCGAGGCGGCGCAGGAGAAGCAGTAGTTTCGCTATCCCTCATGTAAACCTCCTCCCCCCGCTTGCAGGAGGAGGACAGGTTTCGAGCCCCAAGCGAGAAACCAGGGGGCGGGCAAGTGTTCGCCCCACTGGCATTGCCGGCCTGAAAGGATGTTCGGCAGCGTCTACTTTCATTCCGGTCTTGCGTGCCCGCCCCGGCATGGCTCGCTTTCAGCGCTCGCCATGGCCACCCCGCCCAGCGGGCGGGGACTATCCTCGTTGGCGGGCGGCTCGCTTCCGCAAAGACTCCCACACCCGCCATCCCAGCAGCACCGCCAGCAGGCCCGCATAGATCAGCGGCGGCCGGTGATCCGCCTTCACCAGCATGTAGTAGTGCAGCACCCCCAGCGGGGCGATCACATAGATGAGCCGGTGGAGGCGGCGCCAGTTGATCGGTCCGAGGCGGCGGATGGCGGCGTTGGTGCTGGTGACCGCCAGCGGGATCAGCAGCACGAAGGCGGTCATGCCGATTGTGATGAAGGGGCGCTTGTAGATGTCCTTGATCACCGCCGCCCAGTCGAAGAACTGGTCGACGCCGACGTAGGTACACCAGTGCAGCAGCACATAGGCGAAGGCGAACAGGCCGACCGTGCGGCGGAAGCGGATCAGGCGCGGCTGGCGCAGAAGTCGGGCGACCGGGGTGATGGCCAGGCCGATCAGCAGGAAGCGCAGGCCCCAGACGCCGAGCTGGCGGATCAGGGCCTCGATGGGGTTGGCGCCGAGGTCGCCGCTGAGCAGCCGCCAGACCAGCCAGGGGATGGGGGCGAAGCAGGCGAGCCAGACCAGCCCGTAGACGAGCTGGTCCCGGGTCCTGGAACTCATCAGTAGAACTTCTTCAGGTCCATGCCGGCGTAGAGGCCGGCGACCTCGCCGTAGCCGTTGAAGGGCAGGGTCTTGCGGCGGACGAATTCGCCGATGCGGCGCTCGGAGGCCTGGCTCCAGCGGGGGTGATCGACGGCCGGATTGACGTTGGAATAGAAGCCGTACTCCTGCGGCGCCGACATCTGCCAGGCGGTTTTCGGCTGGGTCTCGGTGAAGCTGATGCGGCTGATGCTCTTGATCGACTTGAAGCCGTACTTCCAGGGCACGACCAGCCGCATCGGGGCGCCGTTCTGGTTCAGCAGGGTCTGGCCGTAGAGGCCGACGGCGATGAAGGCCAGCGGGTGCATGGCCTCGTCCATGCGCAGGCCCTCGCGGTAGGGCCAGGAGAGGATGGGCCGGCGCTGGCCGGGCATTTCGGAGGGGCGCAGCAGGGTTTCGAAGGCGACGTATTTGGCCTTCGAGGTCGGCTGGTAGCGTTTGAGGATGTCGGCCAGCGGAATGCCGATCCAGGGGATGACCATCGACCAGCCCTCGACGCAGCGCAGGCGGTAGATGCGCTCCTGCAGGGGGGCGATCTTGAGGATGTCCTCGATGTTGTAGGTCCCCGGTCTGGCGCAAGCGCCGTCGACCTTGACCGTCCAGGGGCGGGTCTTGAGCTGGCCGGCGTTGCGGGCGGGGTCTGACTTGTCGACGCCGAATTCGTAGAAGTTGTTGTAGCTGGTGACGTCCTTGAAGGGCGTCAGCTTTTCGCTGGTGGTGTAGCGCGATTTGGCGGCCTTGAGCGGGGCGGCGGAGACCTCTTCGGCGCTGCAGGCGGCGAGGCTCAGCCCGGCCCCGGCGGCGACCACGCCGGTCATGAACTCGCGGCGGCGCAGGTAGACGTCGTGCGGGGTGACGTCGTTCTCGGTCAGGTCGCCGGCGTGGCGGATCAGCATGGAAGTCTCTCCGGTACGGCCCCGTATGGAATGTGGAGCCGATCACGGGCGAGTCAATTCGTCGGAAGCCGGCGTGATCGACTTCGCTCTACCCCCTCCCGCTTGCGGGAGGGGGACAGCTTCGAGCCCCGCGAGAAGCAGGGGGAGGGCAAGTATCGAGCGAGGCGACTGCGGCCATACGCGGCGGAACGGCCAGATGAGGCGATGATCATGCCCGGTCAAACGTGCCCGCCCCGGCATGGCTCGCTTGCAGCGCTCGCCATGGCCACCCCGCCCCGCGGGCGGGGATTTAACCTATTGCGTAGCCGAGACTGAGGAGGCGCTCAGGCCGCCCGCGCCGCCTTCTTCACCTTGGTGATCGCGCGGTCGCGCTTCAGGCGGCTGAGGTGGTCGATAAAGAGGACGCCTTCGAGGTGGTCCATCTCGTGCTGGATGCAGACGGCGTAGAGGCCGTCGGCGGCCTCATCGACCTGATGGCCGTTGTAGTCGAGGTAGCGGATGTGGACCTGGTCGGGGCGTTCGACGGTCTCGTAGATCTCCGGCACCGACAGGCAGCCTTCCTCGTAGGGGGCGAGGTTGTCGTTCTTCTCGATGATCTCGGGGTTCACGAAGTAGCGCGGGGCCCGGTCTTCGCCGTCGCGGGCGAGGTCCATGACGATGATGCGCAGGGGCTCGCCGACCTGAACGGCGGCCAGGCCGATGCCGGGGGCGGCGTACATGGTCTCCAGCATGTCGTCCATCAGGGCGCGGTGCTCGTCGGTGACGGTCTCCACGGGAACGGACTTCTTCTTCAGCACCGCCAGATCGGCGGCGTTGTCGACGGTGAGGATGCGACGGATGGCCATGGCGGGGAGGTAAGAGCTCGATACCCGAGCGTCAAGCAGGGGTAGGGTCGCGGGGGTCAGCTAGCCAGTCAACGCCAACCGACCCAGCCCGAAGAGGAGGAGCAGGCCGACGGTCGATCCCGCGATCATCAGCGCCGGCCACATCAACTGGCGCTGGCGATACTGGCGAAGGCGCTCGAAGCGCTCCGGCTCGGCATCGCGTCGAATCGGCCGAGCGTAGGGCGTGCGGTTGCTCAAGGTTCCTGTTCGCTCCGACCTCAACAAATCGGGCAAATCGCGGATCAGCCAACTCAAGCCGATCAGGTAGCCGGCGCCGACGGCGCCGACGAAATACATGATCAGTCGCATGACGGCGGGCTCACTGCTGCGTTTTGGCGATCTCGATCGCCGCAAGTTTCGTCAACGGCCGGATGCCGCCCTCGATCGGCGCCAGTTCCGGCAGCTCCTTGCCCTCGTGGTCGACCTTCAGGTCCTCGAAGCGGCGGGCCTGGGTGAGGACCTGGGTCTCGAGGCTGCCGACGAACTGGTTGTAGCGGCCGGTGGCGGTTTCCAGCGCCTTGCCCATGGCGGCGACATGGCCGCCCATGACCGAGAGGCGAGCGTAGAGGTCGCGGCCCAGTTTGGCGATGTGGTCGGCGTTGGCGGCCTGCTCCTCGACCCGCCAGCCATAGGCGACGGCCTTGCAGAGGGCGAACAGGGTGGTGGGGGTGACGATGAGGACCCGCTTGTCCATGGCCTCGGTCATCAGGTCCGGCAGGCGCTCCAGGGCGGCGGCGAGGAAGCCGTCGCCGGGGACGAACATGGCCACGAAGTCGGGCGAGCGTTCGGAGGCGAACTGGTCCCAGTAGGCCTTGGCCGACAGGCCCTGCATGTGGCCGCGCACGCTGGCGGCGTGGCGGACCATGGCCGCCTCGCGCAGGGTCTCGTCGGCGGTCTCCTGGGCGTCCATGAAGGCGTTGAGCGAGCATTTGGCGTCGATGGCGAAGACGGCGCCGGCCGGCATGCGGACCTTGACGTCCGGGCGGCGGCGGCCCTCCTCGGTGTCGAGGCTGAACTGTTCGACAAAGTCGTACTGGTTGGCGAGGCCGGCGGCCTCCAGCACGTTGCGCAGGGTCTGTTCGCCCCAGCGGCCCTGGACCCCGGCGCCCCGGCGCAGGGCGGCCGACAGCTTGCGGGCCTCGGCCTGGGTGGCGACGGAGGCGTCCATCAGGGCGGCGATCTGTTGTTTGAGACCGCCCTGCTCTTCCGAGCGCGCTTTCTCGACGGCGGTGACCTGGGCCTCGAACTTGGCGAGGGTGTCGGCGACGGGTTTCAGCTGGTTGGCGATGCGCTCCTGGGCGACGAGCTCGCGGTTGCGGAAGCTCTCCTCGGTGCGCTTGAGCACCTCCTCGGCGACGGCGCCGGCCTGTTGCAGGGCCTGGGCTTTCAGGAGTTCGGCGGTGGCGCCGGACTGGTCCTCCAGCATGCGGGCGCGGGCGTCGGCGGTGGTGAACTGTTCCTGCAGCGACCAGGCCTTGGTCTCGGCGGCGGATGCGCGCCGGCGCTCCATCAGGGCCCAGGCGAGGGCGACGAGCGCCAGCAGCGCGAAGGCGGCGGCGACGATGAGAGCAAGCGTGGCGGCGTTCATGGTTGGTTCTTAGCGTGGTTTGCTTGGGCGGCACAGGGGGTCCTTCTCCCGCTTGTCGGGAGAAGGAACGGGTCTACGCCGGCCGCCGGGCCCGCATGGCCTGCGCAATCGTGCCGTCATCCAGCCAGTCGAGGTCGCCGCCGACGGGGACGCCTCTGGCCAGCATGGTCACGGCGACGTCGAGGTTGGACAGGCGTTCGGCGATGTAGTGGGCGGTGGTCTGGCCGTCGACGGTGGCGGGCAGGGCCAGGACCACCTCGCGGATCTCGCCTTCGGTGACGCGGGCGGTCAGTTCGTTGATGCGCAGGTTGTCGGGGCCGACGCCGTCGAGGGCCGAGAGCAGACCGCCGAGCACATGGTAGCGGCCGCGGAAGGCCCCTGCCCGCTCCATGGCCCAGACGCTGCCGACCTCCTCGACCACGCAGATCAGGGTGCGATCACGCAGGGTGTCGGCGCAGAGGCTGCAGGGGTCGCGGGTGTCGAGGCTGCCGCAGACGCTGCAGGTCTTCACATTGGCCTGGGCGTCGGCGAGGGCGCTGGCCAGCGGGCCGAGCAGCTGGTCGCGGCGCTTGAGCAGGGTCAGGGCCGCGCGCCGGGCCGAGCGGGGGCCGAGGCCCGGCAGCTTGGCCAGCAGGCTTATGAGGCGTTCGATCTCTGGGCCGGCGACGGAGGCCACCTAGAACGGCATCCCCGGAATCTTCATCCCGGCCAGCGGGCCGGCCGCCGCCTGCATCAGCTCCGCCGTCTGGGCTTCCAGCTTGCGGCGGGCGTCGGCGTGGGCGGCGACCAGGAGGTCGGCGATGACCTCGCCTTCACCGGGGGCCAGCAGGCTTTCATCGAGTTCGACGCCGGCCAGTTCGCCGGCGCCTTTCAGCGTCACCTTGACCATGCCGCCGCCCGACGTGCCCTCGACGACGATGGCGGCGGCCTTTTCCTGGGCTTCGGCCAGCTTGGCCTGCATGGCCTGGGCCTGCTTCATCAGCCCCTGGAGGTCTTTCATGGCGTCTTGTTTCCTTCGCTGAAGAGGCCGCCGGCGCTCAGCATCTGGTCCCGGATCGCCTCGGGCGCCTGGGTCTGCATCACGTCGTAGGCCTCGAGTTCGGTCGGGACATACCAGTGGATCTTGTTCGAATGGTAGGCGCCCCAGACCGCTTTCGCCACCTCGACCGGCGGAACAAGGCGCCACATGCCCTCTTTCGGCGCATTGGCCTTGGCTTCGTCGGGCAGGATGGGGGTGTCGATCAGGCCCGGCAGGGTGTCGGCGGCGCGCACGCCGTGGGCGGCCAGCTCGACCGACAGGGCCTCGGTCAGACCCTTCACCGCATGCTTGGTAGCCGAATAGACGGCGATGTTGGGGATGCCGAAGATGGCCGACGAGGACGAGGTGGTGAAGCAGAGGCTGTTGGGCGTCGCCTTGAGCAGCGGGGCGGCCAGGTGGATGCCGCTGAGCACGGCGACCAGGTTGACGTTGACCACGGCCATGACGTCGTCCCACGGCATGTCGATGAACGGCCCGCCGCGGCCGATGCCGGCGTTGTTGAACAGCAGGTCGAGCTTGCCGTCGGTGGCCTTGGCGAAGGTGTCGAGCGCGGCGGCGTAGGCCGCGCGGTCGGTGACGTCGAGCACCTGGGTCAGGACGGCGTCGCCCAGCTCGGCCTTCAGGGCGTCCAGGCCGGCGGTGTTGACATCCACGGCGCCGACGAACCAGCCTTCGCCCGCGAACAGGCGGGCGGTCTCCAGGCCCATGCCTGAGGCGGCGCCGGTGATGAAGATGGATTTGCGGCCGTTGGCTGCGGTCATGGACGTCTCTCCCTCGTGGCCGGAGGATCAGTCCTCGTCTTCCGGTTCCACAGGCGGTTCGGTAGCCGCTTCCCCCTGCGGAATGGCAAGCTGCTTGACGCCGAGGATCTCGGCGCCGGGGAAGGCCTCCATGACCGAGCGGACGAAGGGGTCGGACTCGATCTCGGCGCGGGCTTCCTTCTGCTCGCGTTTCTGCTTTTCCCAGGCCGTTTCCGCCCCGCCGCCGCCCTCGGCCGCGACCAGCCAGGGCTGGCCGGTCCATTCCTTGAGGCGGGAAACCAGGCGGCCGGCGAAGTTGGCCGGGGTATTGGGGGCCGGTTCGTAGACGATGGCGCCGGGGCGGTAGCTGACCAGACGCAGGTAGCGGTCGACGTCGAGCTTGATGCCGATGTCGCGCTTGGCCTCGATCAGTTTGAGGACGTCGTCGAAGGTGGCGAGCGTGGCGGCGTCGGTCAGGGCCGAGGTTTGGGGCGCGGCCTGTTGCATGACCGGCTGGGCGAACCGGGCCTGG
>VYLE01000300.1_pt1 | contig 35690 bp, 41 predicted proteins | sample 5114391 | NCBI WGS metagenome assembly VYLE01 (sample SAMN12291771, study PRJNA351875) | freshwater metagenome | isolation source: freshwater lake | place: USA: Michigan, Kent Lake | collected 2013-08-15
CGCCGCCGCTCGCCGCGCCAGCGCACCCACTCGTCGCGGTCGTAGCGCAGGGTGCGGCGGCCCGTGCCGCGGTCGCGCTCGCGCCCGGGCGTTGCGGTCAGGACCGCGCGCATCGCGGACTCGACGCTCCGTTCCTCGCCGGCGGCGAGGGTGGGCGGGGCGACGAGGAGGGGCGGTTCGAAGAGGGAAGTCGTCCGATCGGCCAGCGAATCGACGGCGTGGAGAAGGACCGAGCCGTCCTCGGCGATCGACCACTCCATGACCTTCAGATCCGCCGTGCGCGTGCGGACGCGGCCTGGTGCGGCGCTCTCCGCCGCGGCGACGCTTCGCACGAGAAACTCGTTCGGGGCGAGCAGCCCGTCGAGGGCGATCCAGGTGTCGCTCGAGCCGATCGCGGGACCGGGCAGGAGATCGCGGGCTTCGAGCGATCCCTCGGCGGGAAGCCGCTCGAGCGACTCGAAGGGGAGGAGCGACTGCGAAGCGTCCGATCGTGCGGGCTGGGGTGGGGACTGGGGGGCGGTCTGGGGTGCGGGCTGCGGAGCGGGCTGCGGATCGTGTGCGGTCGGTCCGGTGGTCGTGCAGGATGCCCCAGCGAGAAGCGCCGACACCGCGAGGGCAGCGCGGGTCATCGACTTCGCCCGCACCGGAAGCGGGCCGAGGAGGCGCGTGTTCGGCGTGGGGTTCATTGAATCGGCAGGCCCTTTCGCTGCCACAGCGAGCGCAGCGCCTCCGGGGAGATCAGTTCGGTGATGACGCTGCCGGCCGCATCATTGTCGACGCGGCGCACGCGATTGCCCTTCGCATCGAAGGTCTGCACGAGCGGCAGCGGATTCGTTCCGATCTTCGTCTCGAGCGTCCAGGTGCCCTCCGGATTCTGACGGAACGAGTCCATGCGCTTCGGCAGGCCATTCGTCTTCGGATCGAACGCGTAGCTCGCGTAGGGCTCGGGGTTCGGGCTCGTCCTCGGCAGCAGGCGACCGAGCATGATGAGCTCCGCCTGCGAGAGATAGTTCGGCGGCACCGCCCACTCGAGGGGCTCGGTCATGCCGCTGGCGTTGATGACGCGGAGAATCGGCCGCGGATCGCCGCGCCGGGGCGGCGTGCGCACCGCCGTCTGTCCGGTGGTGCGGGCGGCGTCGCGCTGTCGCTGCGTCGATCGCACCGACCAGACCTCGGACCCGCGGTCCCACGAGACCCAGTAGCGGCTCTCGGTGTCGACGACATTCGTCGCGTTGCCGTCGATGATCGTCTTCGCCTGCACGATCACCATGAAGCCCTTCTCGCGCTCCTCGGCCTCGAGATCCTCGGCCGGAATCGACCCGTTGACCTCGCCGCGCATCGCTTCGATCGCCCGCACGGTCATCCAGCCGACTTCGGTGTCATCGCCCGGATCGTTCGGATCGCGGTCGCGATAGACGCGGTAGAGAAGCGGCTCGGGCTGGAGGGCGGCGCGAAGCGTCTCCTCGCTGAATCGCAGCATGGCAAGGCCGCGCTCGATCTTCTCGCGTCGGTCGGTGACGATCTCGGAATGGTCGACGAGTCGCATCGTGCGAAAGGTCTCGCGGAGCGCGGGGATCGCCGTGTCGAGCGTGCTCGCCGACAGGACCAGCGAGGCCACGAGATAGCGGTCCTCGCCGCTCGGCACGATGACCCAACCGCTGAAGCCGCTGCCGCCCTCGGCAAGCGGCGATTCGATGATGGCGAGTCGTCCCTCGCCGGTTGCTCCCTCCGGCGTCAGGGCCTCGTTGATGGTGACGGTGAAGGTCTTGCCGGTCTTGGTGAGGGCGTCGAAATACGCCTTCACCTGATCGTCGGCCGTCTGTCCGCTTCGCGAGCTGATCAGCGTCTGGAGACGCATCCACCACTTCGGCGGATCGCCGCCCTCGACGATCTCATATCGAAAGACGCCGTTCACCGTCTCGCTCTTGCCAAGCGCCGGCTGCGGCGGGCGAATGCGCAGGCTGAGTGCGGGGATCTCGACCCAGCCGGTGTCGTCGGCCTTCTCAGCGGCGGGGGGCGACGATTCGGGCTCCGACGGCTGCGGGGGAGCGATTGCGGGCGGGGCCTTGGGATCGGAGTCTTGCTGAGCGCCGGCGGCACCGACCCAAGGAAGCGCCGCAAGGAGGGCGAGCGCTGCGCACGCTGCGGGCGTTGACCGACGACGAGCCGACGGGAGGTGGAGCACTGTGGACAGCACGCGGATGACTCGTGGGGAATGAAGCGAACGGCTCAGGCGAATGGGAACGCTACGGCGACGCGGGCCGATCCGCGAGCCCGGTGATTCGTTTGGGGCTTCGCTCGCCTTCAGACGCGTCTTCAGGCGCGTCTTCAGGCGCGTCTTCAGAAAGGATGCTGGCGGCGGATGGCACCGTGCGACGAGTTCTCGGTCCTTCAGCCCGCCATCTCGCACCCGGCACGCGATTCGACGACGGTGCAGCGTGCCGCCATCATGCCTCGGTCCGAGCGGAGAGAGGCACATGACCGCTTGACAGAAAAGGGCAGGTGGCTATCCTCCCCGATTCTCCCCGTTTTCCGGTGGCCTTTTCGTGGTACGCGCTGGGCGTGCCGAAGGTTGCCGACGCGGCTCCGAGACGGACGCACGATGTGGCGTCGCTGTCGGAGCCGAGGCCGTCTCCACCGCCTGTTTCACGATGAATCGCCTGTGCGATGCATCGCTGACAAGCGAGGAACGCGGCGGAAACGGGAAGCGGCGGCGACTCTCAATCCTCGAATGAGGAACAGGTTCCGGCATGACTGGCGGCAAGATCCGAATCCGAATGGAGGCCTACGACCATCAGGCCCTCGATGCGTCTGCTCGCGAGATCGTTGATCACGCGAAGCGCACGGGAGCTCGCGTTGCGGGTCCCGTTCCGCTGCCGACGCGGCGCGAGATCTACACCGTCAACCGCAGCCCCTTCATCGACAAGAAGAGCCGCGAGCAGTTCGAGATCCGCACCCACAAGCGGATCATCGACATCACGGAACCCAACCATCGCACCGTCGAGGCCCTCAACCGCCTCGTCGTTCCAGCGGGCGTCTTCGTCCGCATCAAGGCGTAAGCCACATCCGCCCGGGCGGCCCGACTCCGAAAAGGGGTTGGGCAGGTCGGGCGGAGTCGTTTCGGGGCAGGTGTTCCTGCGGTCCGCCGCACGACAAGGCCCTCACCAGTCCCCCTACTCGTCCCCCCATCAGTCCCGGTCATGTCCGCCGCTCAGCGTCGCGGACCTCCGACCAGAACCCTGCTCGCGGCCCCGTCCTCCCTGGACAACCGCGAGCCCCGCATCGCGAGCGAGCTCCTCATGGCAGCAGTGATTCTCGGTAAGAAGATCGGCATGACCCGCTACTTCATGGCGGACGGCAAGAATGTGCCCGTCACCGTCGTGCAGGCCGGTCCGTGCGTCGTCACGCAGGTGAAGACCTCCGACAAGCATGGCTACAGCGCCGTGCAGATCGGCATGGAGGATGTCAAGGCTCGTCGCTCGAGCCAGGCCCAGATCGGTCACGATGCGAAGGCCGGGACCGCTCCGAAGCGGTTCCACCGCGAGTTCCGATGCAAGGACGACGGTGAGGCGGCGGGCTTCGAGCTCGGCCAGGTCCTCACGGTCGCCTCGCTCGACGGCGTCAAGTTCGTCGATGTGATCGGGACCTCGAAGGGCAAGGGTTTCCAGGGGCAGATGAAGCGACACAACTTCAAGGGCATGTGTGCCACGCACGGTACGGAGCGCAAGCACCGCACCGGCGGTAGCATCGGCTCGCACGGCACGGACCGCGGTCACGGTGCCAAGATCAAGAAGGGCAAGCGGATGGCCGGGCAGATGGGCAACGAGCGGGTCACCGTTCGTTCGCTCGATGTCGTGGCCACCGATCCGGAGAAGAATCTCCTCCTCATCAAGGGCGCAGTGCCGGGCGCCAACGATGGGTTCCTCGTCATCCGGCCTTCCACCCGTCTCTACAAGCGAAAGGCACGCGTTCAGGCCGGAAAGTAAGGCCTGAACATCTGGCAGGCCGCTCACCATCGACGCCCGTCGTCGATTGCCCGAGCGGGACGGCCAGATGACGACAAACCAGCCCCACGCTGATTCGAGGCGTGCTCGCCCGCGTCGCTCCCGCTCCACCGAGGTGGTTCGCGAGTCGACCATCCGGGCTTCGCAACACCTCAATCCCCGCGTCGTACCTCTGCGTCGCACCCCTGAGTCAATGCCTGCCCGCCACCACCAACAACAGGTGGCCGGAGGCGGAGGCGAACGACGGCGAGCGTCCCCCCGGATTTCCATCCGGCCCATCCGGACGACCCGTCTCATAAGGACCGCACCCATGATTTCCCTGCCCATCTACGACAAGTCAGGCAAGCAGGTCGACACCCTGTCGATCGACGAGCAGAGCCTCGGCGGCACCGTCCGCTTCGCCCTGCTCAAGCAGGCCTATGTCATCACCCACGGCAATCAGCGTCAGGGCTCGGCCCGTACGAAGAGCCGCGGTAGCGTGGAAGGCTCGACCCGCAAGCTGTACAAGCAAAAGGGCACCGGTAACGCCCGCGTCGGCGCAAGCCGCGTCCCCAACCGCAAGGGCGGTGGCGTTGCCTTCGCGAAGACCCGCAGCCGCGAGGACTTCCGCACCTCGCTCTCGAAGACCTCGCGTCGCCTCGCCAACCGAAACGCTCTCCTCGCCAAGCTCGTCGATGGCGAGGTGAAGTGCTTTACGGATCTCGCGTTCACGGCGCCGAAGACCGCAGAGTTCGCGAAGCTTCTCGCCTCGGTCGGCGTGAACCGCACCTGCCTCGTCGCGGTCGATCCGAAGAATCGCAATGCGATGCTCTCCGCTCGCAACATGGAAGGCGTTGATGTCTGCCGTATCGAGCAGCTCAACGCCTTCGAGCTTTTGAACCACCGCTTCCTGGTTGTCGACAAGGCCGCTCTTCAGAGCTTCCTCGACAGCTCCTGCTGGAAGACCGCTGCGGCCGCCGGCCGTGGCGTGAAGGAGGTCGCCTGATGCTGCAACCCACCGAGATCATCCGCAAGCCACTCGTGACTGAGAAGGCGACGGCCGCCACCGAGGCCAATCGCTACTCCTTCACGGTCGACCGTCGGGCGACCAAGACCGACATCAAGAAGGCCATCGAGGCGCTCTACAAGGTGCGCGTGCTGAATGTCAGCACGATCAACCGGAAGCGCCGCGATCGCGCGTATCGCTACGGGCTCATCGAGGGCAAGACCTCGAAGCGTGCCATCGTGCGTGTTCACCCCGAGGACAAGATCGAGCTCTTCTGAGTTCGCTTTCTGAGATCGCTTTTGTGGCGGCGAACGCTCGCGTTCGCCGCGACTGACGAGACCCACCAATGGCCATTCGCGTCTACAAGCCAGTCACCGCCGCCCGGCGGAACGCCTCGGTGAACCTCCATGCCGAGGTCACCAAGAAGTCGCCCGAGAAGAGCCTGCTCCGGCCGCTCACCAAGAGCGGTGGGCGCAATGTTCAGGGCAAGATCACGATCCTCGGCCGTGGCGGCGGTCACAAGCGTCGCTACCGCAAGATCGACTTCCGCCGCAACAAGGATGATGTGGTCGGCACCGTGGTCGGGATCGAGTACGACCCCAACCGCTCGGCCCACATCGCCCTCGTGAAGTACCCCGACGGCGATCTTCGCTACATCATCGCGCCGAAGGGCGTCACCGCTGGCGACACCGTGCTGAGCTCGTCGAAGGCGATCGACCCGAAGCCCGGCAACTGCATGCCGCTCAAGTTCGTGCCGACCGGTCTCGCGATCCATTGCGTCGAGATGCGGCCCGGTTCGGGCGGCCTCCTCTGTCGGGCCGCGGGCATGTCCGCTCGCCTGACCAACAAGGAAGGCCGTCTCGCCACCTTCGTCCTCCCCTCCGGCGAAATCCGGCAGGTGTCGATCGAGGCCCGGGCGACCATCGGCGAGGTCGGCAACGCCGACAACGCGAATGTGATCCTCGGCAAGGCCGGCCGCAACCGTTGGCTCGGACGCCGTCCGACCACCCGTGGCGTCGCGATGTGCCACCACCAGCACCCGCACGGTGGTGGTGAAGGTCGCTCGAAGGGCGGCCAGGAGCCTTCGAACTCCTCCGGCACGCAGGCCAAGGGCGGTCGTACCCGCCGCTTCGGCAAGTCGAGCGACTCGCTCATCATCCGCCGTCGTCGCAGCCGTCGCTACGGCCAGCTCAAGCTCTGATCGGCGCCGCACCAGACCACACCGAGACTTCAAAGGACCAACCATGTCCCGTTCCACCAAGAAGGGTCCGCACGTCGACGAGAAGCTCTACCGCAAGGTCGAGAAGATCGCCCAGGGCGGCAAGCGAGCTCCGATCAAGACTTGGGCCCGAGCCTGCACCATCGTTCCCGAGTTCGTCGGGTACTCATTCCAGGTCCACAACGGCCGCGCCTTCATCGATGTCTTCTGCACCGAGGACATGGTCGGCCACAAGCTGGGCGAGTTCGCCCATACCCGCCTGTTCAAGGGTCACACCAACAAGAAGGAAGACCTGAAGACAGGCTGATCCGGTCACCACCAACCATCGCGCTCTCGACTCCCCCAGGATCGCCAGTCGGCCTCCAGCCGGGGCTTCCCAGGGAACCGAGCGCGTCGACTGACAGGACTCGAGCATTCCGCCGGCGCTTCGTCCGGCTCACGATTTGGACGGTCACACCATGGCGTACAACGCATCCCACCGCTTCTGCCGCATTGCTCCGCGAAAGGCTCGGCTCATCGCCGACATGATTCGTGGCCAATCGGTGGACGCCGCGCTCACCTCGCTGCAGTTCTCCAAGCGTCGCGGCGCGTACTTCATCGTCAATGTGCTGAAGAGCGCGATTGCCAACGCCCAGGACCGCAACGCTGACCTCAGCCGTCTCGTCGTGAGCGAGTCGCGCGTCGACGAGGGTCCGACCATCAAGCGTTTCCAGCCCAAGGATCGCGGACGGTCGCACCCCATCATGAAGCGCACCTGCCACATCCATGTCGGTGTGGATGTCCGCTGACCGCCGCTCCTCACCACCCGCCTTCCCGCTTCGATCCGATCACTTTTCGCATCACGCTTAGGACACCGCCCCCATGGGACAAAAGGTCCATCCCTTCGGCTTCCGCGTCGGCATCACCGAGGCCCACAAGTCTCGCTGGTTCGCCCCGAAGGCCCTCTTCGGCGAACTGCTCGTCGAGGACTACAAGATCCGGAAGTACCTCGACAAGCGCCTCAATCGGACGCCGCCCTACGCGGCCGTCTCGGATGTGCTCATCGAGCGAACCCGCGAGGAACTGACGGTCATCATCAAGACCGCCCGTCCCGGGACCGTCGTCGGACTCAAGGGTGCCGGCGTCGAGCAGCTCACGACCGACCTCCAGGCCCTCACCGGCCGTAAGGTCGCGATCAAGGTCGTCGAGATCAAGAACCCCGAGATCGACGCCAAGCTCATCGGCGAGACCATCTCCGAGCAGCTCAAGAAGCGGGCGAACTTCCGCCGCGTCCTCAAGATGCGTGCCGAGGCCGCCATGCAGAATGGCGCCAAGGGCGTTCGCATCCAGCTCTCCGGTCGTCTCGGCGGCGCCGAAATGTCCCGAACGCTCGATCAGCGGCTCGGTTCGATCCCGCTCTCGACGCTTCAGGCGAATGTCGACTACGCGATCAGCGAGGCCTACACCACCTACGGCTCGATCGGCGTGAAGGTCTGGGTCTTCAAGGGCATGTACTCCGAGCATGACGACGACGCCACGCAGTCGTCGGCCGCCGGCGGACGCGCCCGTGCCCGAGGCCGTCGCTGAGTCTCTCGTCCCCTCACCACTTCCGATTCATCTCGAATCCTCACCCGATTCTCGTCGGGCCGCCTGACGGCCCGATTGCCAGGAGCGAATAGCCATGTCCCTGATGCCAAAGCGAGTCAAGTTCCGCAAGGAGCAGCGCGGGAAGCTGCGCGGCAACGCGACCCGCGGGAACTATGTCGCGTTCGGCGAGTACGGCCTGCAGGCCCTCGAGCCCTATTGGGTGACGGGTCGACAGATCGAAGCCGGCCGTATCGCGGCCCAGCACTTCCTTCGCCGGCAGGGCAAGATCTTCATCCGGATCTTCCCGGACAAGCCCATCTCGAAGAAGCCCCTCGAAACCCGAATGGGTACCGGTAAGGCCGATGTCGAGTACTGGGCCGCACGGGTGAAGCCGGGCACGGTGCTCTTCGAGATCGCCGGCGTTCCCGAGGACCTTGCGAAGCAGGCAATGGCCCGCATCGCCTACAAGATGCCGATCCGGACCCGCTTCGTGGGTCGCCGCGTCGCCGTCTGATTCCACCCACCGAGCCCGATTCCGCACGCGTTTCCGACCAGAACGGATCACCAGTCATGAAGGCAGTCGAAGTCCACAAGCTCAGCAACGACGAGATCAAGGTTGAGGCCACGCGCCTCCGCCGCCGTCTCTTCGACCTCCGCGCCCAGACGGTCACGGAGAAGATCGAGGACACGTCGCAGTTCAAGAAGACGCGGAAGGATCTCGCCCGCGTGCTGACCGGGATGAACGCCCGCTCGTCCGCAGCGGGTTCGTCGGCGAAGGCCGCCGGAGGTAAGTCGTGAGCGACGCAAGCATCATCATTCCCGAGAAGTCCCCGCGTCGCATCGGCGTCGTGGAGAGCGACAAGCGGAGCAAGACCCGGAAGGTCGTGATTCCGTATGTCGACAAGCATGTGAAGTACGGCAAGTTCGTCAAGAAGCGGACCGTGCTGCATGTCCACGACGAGCAGAACGAGTCGCGCGTCGGCGACCGCGTCGAGATCGCCGAGTGTCGGCCGATCTCCCGCACGAAGAGCTGGATCCTCGTTCGCATCGTCGAGCGGGGTCTCGCCAAGGCCGACCTGCCCTTCGCAGAGAACGCCTGACGCGTCGAACCCGTCCGGCGGCAGGCGCGCCGAAAGGCCACGCCGATCGCCGGGCAACCCCCCCGAACCACCCGCAACACCCGCCTCGCATGAGGCTTCAGGAGCACCCGCGTCACGACGCGGGATGACCCAACGATGATTCAAAAGGAAAGCAGACTCGAGGTTGCCGACAACAGCGGCGCAAAGATCGCGATGGTGATCGGCGTGCTCGGTTCGTCGACCGCGAGCGGCAAGTTCACCCGCCTTCAGATGGGCGTGGGCGACAAGGTCGTCTGCACCGTCAAGAAGGCCCTCGCCAATGCGGATGTCAAGGCCGGCGACAAGGTTCAGGCGGTCATCGTCCGAACCAAGTATCCGACCCGCCGCGAGGACGGCAGCTATGTGCGCTTCGACTCGAACGCGTGCGTGCTGATCGACAAGGAAGGGAACCCGCGTGGAACCCGCATCTTCGGTGCGGTGGCCCGCGAGCTCCGCGAGAAGAACTACATGAAGATCGTGTCGCTCGCGACGGAGGTGGTGTGATGCCCCGGCATGTCCGCAAGGGTGATCAGGTCATGGTGACCGCCGGCAACGGCCGCGGCACGGTCGGCGAGGTGCTCGCCGTCGTTGAGGACGGCACCCGTGTCGTCGTCAAGGGCGTCAACATCCGCACCAAGCACATCAAGCCGACGCAGCAGCGTCCGCAGGGCGGCGTCATCCAACAGGAGATGCCCATCCATGCGTCGAATGTGAGCCCCGTCGTCGACGGCAAGCCGACGCGGGTCCGCTTCGTCTCGAAGCCGGATGGCTCGAAGGTGCGCGTCGCGGTGCGCGGCGGCAAGGAACTCGGCAAGGTCCACGGACCGCGCGGGAGCAAGGCAAACTCGAAGGGGAAGGCCAAGGCCTGACCAGCTCGTCGGGCGTCTCCGACTCCTGAGTGGAGTCGGGCATGGCGAACGACGGAACGGAGCGAACGATGGTGGCTTCGAACGAACCGAAGGACAAGTCCAGCAAGTCTTCCAAGGGAGCCTCGAAGGGCGCCAAGGGCGTCTCTTCCGAGCCCGTCGAGAAGGCCGAGAAGGTGAAGCGAGAGCCGGGCGTGAAGCCCGACTGGAAGCGCACCAGCTATCCCCGTCTCCAGAAGCAGTTCCAGGAGCAGATCGCTCCGAAGCTCATGCAGGAGTTCGGGCTGAAGAATCCGCACGAGCTTCCGCGCATGACCAAGATCGTGGTCAACGCGGGCGTCGGCAAGTTCCTCGAGAACCAGAAGCTGAAGCCCGAGCTCCGCGAGACCGTCCTGAGCACCTTCTCGATCATCACCGGCCAGCGGGCCGTCATGATCCTCGCGAAGAAGTCGGTCGCGAACTTCAAGGTCCGCGAGGGAGCGCCCTCGGCCTTCATGGTCACGCTCCGTCGCGACAAGATGTGGCACTTCCTCGACCGCCTCATCCACCTCGCGACCCCGCGTATCAAGGACTTCCGCGGCGTGAAGGATCGGGCCTTCGACAAGGCCGGCAACTACTCGATGGGTCTCACCGAGCAGGCGGTGTGGCCCGAGATCAACATGGCGAACGTGACCTTCACGCACGGCATGCACATCACGATCTGCTTCGAGCACTCCAACCCGAAGGTCAGCCGCTTCGTCCTCGGCGAGCTCGGCATGCCCTTCGTCCGTCCGGAAGAGAACCGCCGCAAGTAAGCGACCCCGCGTCACGATCCACGAGACAGAGCACCCTCCATGGCCAGCAAGGCACGATTCAACAAAATGAAGCAGACGCCGAAGTTCTCCTCGCGGCAGCAGGTCCGCTGTGAGATCACCGGCCGCAAGCGGGGCGTCTACCGCAAGTTCCGCATCTGCCGCATGATGCTCCGCGAGCTGGCCCTTCAGGGCTATATCCCGGGCATGCGAAAGGCGAGCTGGTAACCGCCGGCTTCCCTGGCGTCTCCTTACCCACACGATTCACGGCCACCTCGCGTGGCATTGACTGAAGAAAGAGCGCCCGAACGCGGGACTCGACGGCACCGACGCGGTGCCCGATCCGAGTTCCGAACGGCGGGCGACGGAGCGAACGATGGCACTTCACGATCTGACCGCTGACATGCTCACCCGGATCCGCAACGCCGTGCGGAACCGCGAGAAGACCGTCACTTGCCTCAGCAACAAGCTGAACCGCGGTGTGGTCAAGGTCCTCAAGGATGAGGGCTTCGTCCGCGACTTCGAGTTCGTCGATGACGGCCGCCAGGGCCTCATCCGCGTGCACCTGAAGTACGGCCAGCGCGGTGAGCAGATCATCAACCGTATCGAGCGCGTTTCGAAGACCGGATGCCGTGTCTATCGTGGCGTCGAGAGCCTCCCGCGGCCCCTCCAGGGTCTCGGCATCTCGATCGTCTCGACCAGCCGCGGCGTCATGAGCGACCGACAGTGCCGCGAGGCAAACATCGGCGGCGAGGTGGTGGCGGAGGTCTGCTGAGTCACCCGACGGGTGGCTCCGACAGGCCTTCGGATGGGAGTGGCGGCATGCCGCCAGTCCCGATGGATGGTCCCGAGTCCCGCGCGAGCGAGATTCGGGAGGAAACGACTGAGAAAGGTGTGTGGCCCGGCTCCGTGCCGACGCCATGCAAGGTCCGCGGGGCTTCTTCTGAGATGGGCCCTCGCGTGGATGGAATCGAAGCACCGGCAGTCCTGACCGGCTGACCGGACGAACACAGAGGACACCACGAACCATGTCCCGTATTGGAAAGCAACCCGTGACCGTGCCAGCTGGCGTGAAGGTCGCGATCAACCCTGCGACCCGCACGATCGAGATGACCGGCCCCAAGGGGACGGTCAAGCAGACCTGGCGCCCAGAGGTCGATGTCAAGTGGAGCGAGAGCGAGAAGACGATCGTCTGCTCCGTTGACATGGCCCGTCTTGAAGAGGGCAATCGCAAGGCCTATTGGGGTCTCACCCGCGCCAACATCGACAACATGGTCGAGGGCGTCACCAAGGGCTACGAGCGAAAGCTTGAGATCAACGGCGTGGGTTGGGGCGCGAAGCTCCAGGGCAAGAAGATCATCCTCTCCCTTGGATACGCCGACCCGATCGAGCTCGACATCCCCGCCGCCGTCAAGGTGGAGGTGAACCAGAACCAGGTCATCGTGACCGGTCCCGACAAGCAGGCGGTCGGTGAGTTTGCCGCCCGGATCCGCTCGCAGCGGACCCCCGAGCCCTACAACGGCAAGGGCGTGAAGTACTTCGACGAGGTCATCATCCGCAAGCAGGGCAAGGCGTTCGGCTCCTAAGCCGTCCGCAAGCGACCCGCCCGAGCTCACCACTGACCCAGTCACTCACCGAGAGACGACCGACCATGAACCGTCACGAGATCAAGACCACCCGGCGAGCCCGCCGCAAGATGGGCAGCCGAAAGAACATCCTCGGCGTTCCCAGCCGCCCCCGGCTGACCGTGTATCGATCCCTCGATCACATGTACGCCCAGATCATCGACGACCTGAAGGGCCACACGCTCGTGTCCGCCTCGAGCCGCGACAAGGGTTTCGCGGCCACCGGCGACAAGAGCGCGATCGCCAAGGCCGTCGGCAAGCTCCTTGCGGAGCGAGCCACGAAGGCCGGACTCACCGCGGTCGTCTTCGACCGCAACGGCTACCGCTTCCACGGCCGCATCAAGGCCTTGGCTGAGGGTGCCCGCGAGGCCGGCCTCCAGTTCTAAACTCAACCACCCCAGCGACTTGATCTTGGGCCACCCGGCCTGAACCAGTCGCCCGTTCCGAACGAGGTCCGATCCAGGATCGGACCATTCCCCCGAAAGGGCCCCCAGACGGGGGACAGCGAGTCGATGCGACGAACCGCATCGGCGTCAGCGAGAGAGACCCATGGCAGAGCTGCTTGACGAATCCTCTTCGATCGAATCGACCACCGTTGGCGTGTACCGCACGAGCTCGACGGTGAAGGGTGGTCGACGCTTCTCGTTCGGCGCGCTCGTCGTCGTCGGCGACCGTCGCGGTCGCGTCGGCATGGGCTACGCGAAGGCCAACCAGGTGCCGCAGGGCATCGAGAAGGCCCAGAAGGAAGCGAAGCGCAAGATGCGAACCTTCCCGCTTCAGGGGAAGACCATCCCGCACGCCGTCGAAGCCCAGTTCGGCGCGTCGAAGGTGCGTCTCGTGCCAGCCTCGCCCGGTACCGGCGTCATCGCCGGCGCCGCGGTGCGTGCCGTGCTCGAGATGATCGGCGTGCAGGACTGCCTGACCAAGTGCTACGGTTCGAGCAACCCGAAGAATGTCGTGAAGGCGGTCTTCTCCGCCCTCGGCATGCTCCGGACCCGCGAGAAGGTCGAGCAGCTCCTCGGTCACTCGCTCTCCGAGACGACCGTCGAGGAAGCGATTCGCCGCGGAATGGCCTTCATGCCGTCGAACAAGACCGGCGAGAAGGCTCAGGCTCCGGTCAACACGGTTGGCGAGGAGCAGCGTCGCGGCCGCGGTGGTCGTGGCGGACCGGGCGGTGGTCGCGGTCGCGGCCGTCGCTCCGAAGAGGCCCCGCCGCCGCAGGCGTCCTGACCGATCGTCCCTCCTCACCGCGTTTACGACCACACTTCATCGACACCGGTACCAGACTGGCCCACTGACAATCGCCGACCCGAGATTCGGGAGAGGCTCAACGGGCCCGGAGCGCAGCAGACATGATGATCCACGAGATCACCGAGAAGGTTGGAGCCAAGAAGGGGCGCAAGCGCCTCGGTCGCGGCGAAGGCAGCGGCCACGGCGGCACCAGCACCAAGGGTCACAAGGGTGCCAAGAGCCGCGCCGGCTGGGTCAGCCGTCCGGCCTATGCTGGCGGTGCGACGCCCTTTGCCCGTCGCTTTCCGAAGCGCGGCTTCTCCAACTCCGGCTTCAGCGCCGAGTTCAACATCATCAACCTCAAGGCCATCGAGCAGGCGTTCGCCAACGGCGAGACCGTCGATAGCGCCTCGCTCCACAAGAAGAGCCTCATCCCGAACGCCGAGCTCCCGCTGAAGGTGCTCGCCGAGGGCGACCTCACCAAGAAGGTCAAGATCTTCGCCACGAAGTTCTCGGCGGCCGCCAAGGCCAAGATCGAGAAGGCCGGGGCTACGATCGAGGAGATCCCCGTGCCGGATCGCGCCGCCCAGTGGAAGGCGAAGCGAGGCACGGTCAAGAAGGCCAAGGCTGCGGCCAAGGCCGAAAAGTCTGCGGGTAAGGCCAAGAAGTAAGGCCGAAGTCAGTGAGGGGGCCACAGGGCCCTGTCGGTCGGCCCTTCCGGCCGCATCCGTTGGGAAAGCATGCTCCAAGCGTTCCTGAACATCTTCCGTATCCCTGACCTGCGCAACCGCGTGTTTTTCACGCTGGGCATGCTGGTCATCTATCGCATCGGCTTCTGGATTCCGCTCCCTGGCGTCAGCCAGTCGGAGCTCCTCGAGGCTGCGAAGAAGGCCACGGAAGGGGACGCCTCGGGTTGGGGACGCATCCTCGACTTCGCATCGATTTTCTCGGGCGGCTCACTCTCCCATTCGACGCTCTTCGGTCTGGGCATCATGCCCTACATCACCGCGTCGATCATCTTCCAGCTCCTCCAGTCCTTCGTGAAGCCCCTCGAGGAGCTCAAGAAGGAAGGGGCCTCCGGGCAGCAGAAGATCATGGAGTGGACCCGCTACGCCACGGTCGGCCTCTGCGTCGTGCAGGGCTTCATGTGGCTTGAGTTCCTCCGCCAGAACGGCCTGGTGCAGCCGGCGTTCCAGAGCGGCGTGAACCTCATGCTGTTCTACATCGCGGGCGTCGTCGGCATGACCGCCGGCAGCCTCTTCCTGATGTGGCTCGGCGAGCAGATCGACAAGTACGGCATCGGCAACGGCGTGTCGCTCATCCTTACCGCGGGCATTCTCTCGCAGATGCCGCGGGCGGTCATGTGGATCGTCGAGAACTTCGACCCGAGCCAGACCTCCTCCGAGGCGGGCAAGCTCGGCGTCGGCGGCCTCCTCATGCTGATCGGGTTCTTCCTGATGGTGACGGCAGGGGCCATCCTGATCACCGTCGCCCAGCGGCGCATCCCGATCCAGCAGGCGAAGCACACCCGCGGCCGCAAGGTCTTCGGCGGCCAGAAGCACTACCTGCCGCTCCGTCTGAACCACGCCGGCGTCATGCCGATCATCTTCGCCAGCTCGCTGATGATCTTCCCGTCGGCGTTCTTCGGCTTCCTGCACACCCGTGCGACGGCCGACGGCTACGGCGATGTGATCCTCGGGATCACCAGCTTCCTCGCGACGAACTTCCAGCACGGGTCCTTCCCCTATGTGCTCTTTGAGATCGTCCTGATCTACTTCTTCAGCTACTTCTGGACGACCGTCCAGTTCAGCCCGGATGAGATGTCGAAGAACCTGAAGGAGCATGGCTCCTTCATCCCCGGCCTCCGTCCCGGCCCGCGCACCGCTGAGTACCTCGAAACCGTCATGGAGCGGATCACCTTCGTTGGTGCCGGCTTCCTCGCGGTCATCGCGGTCATTCCGACGCTCGTCACGAGCTACCTCGGCATTCCGTTCAATGTCTCCCAGTTCCTCGGCGGAACGGGTCTCCTCATCGTCGTCAGCGTCGGTCTCGACCTGATCCAGCGCATCGAGGCGAACCTCCTCATGCGGAACTTCTCCGGCTTCCTCGCCACCGGTCCGTCCGACACGAAGGGCCCGAAGATCCGCAGCGCCCGCGGCTGAGTCACCCCCAACACCGCACGATCATCATGTCCCGCATGCTCACCACCTCGACCCTTCGATCCTCCGCCGACCGGCGGGTGGCGTCGCGCGGTCGTCGGCCCGAGCATGCCATCGCGCTGCGAAGCCCAGACGAGATCGCCCGGATGCGCCTCGCCGGTGCCGTCGTCGCCGAAGCGCTCGCTGCCGCACGGGCGGCATGCGTCGCCGGCGCGACGACCGCAGAGGTCGATGCCGCAGCGATGGGCGTGATCGCGGCGCGCAACGCGGAACCGCTCTTCCTTGGCTATCCCTCCGCTGACGGTGCCGGTCCCTTCCCGGCGTGCACCTGCATCAGCGTGAACGACGAGATCGTCCACGGGATTCCGGGCTCTCGGGTGCTCACCGATGGGGACCTCGTCTCGATCGATTGCGGCGTCCGGCTCGACGGTTGGTGCTCCGATTCGGCGATCACGGTCGCCGTCGGTGCCGAACGCGGAGCGGTTGCCCCCGAGCACCTCGCCCTCATCGGCGTCGCCCAGGCGATGCTCGACAAGGCCATCGAGCTCGCCCAGCCCGGCGTTCTCTGGAGCGACATCGCCGACGCGATGCAGGACCTTGCCCTCGACGCAGGCCACGGCCTCGTCGTCGAGTATGTCGGGCATGGCATCGGTCGGTCGCTTCACGAGGCCCCGCAGGTTCCGAACTGCCTCACCCGTGCCCTGATCGAGCGCGAGGACTTCACGCTCCGCCCGGGCATGGTCCTGGCGATCGAGCCCATGATTACCCTGGCAGGTCCCTTTGGGCCGGTTTCGGTCGATCGGGACCGGACGGCCCGTGCCTTGGACGCCGACGGGTATCCTCTCGGGATTGCCCACCGCCGCCAGGCGGATGGCTGGACCGTCGTCACCGCCGACGGCTCGCCCGCCGTGCATGTCGAGCACACCGTCGCGATCACCCGCAACGGCGCCGAGGTGCTCTCACTTCCAACCTCGCTTTCACCCCGTTTGGATCGCGTCCCTCTTCCCGCTTGATGTCCCCGCCTTACGACTGTGGCAGGTCGCCGGAGTTCCCTCCTGCAACAGGCCAACCCTGAAACGCCTGCATGGCCAAAGAAGACAAAATCACGCTTGACGCCGAGGTCACCGAGGCTCTCCCGGACGCCATGTTCAGGGTGCGTCTCGAGACCAACCAAGAGATCCTGGCCTATGTCAGCGGCAAGATGCGCAAGTTTTTCATCCGCATCCTGCCTGGAGACCGGGTAACGATCGAGATCAGCCCCTACGACATGACCAAGGGCCGCATCATCTACCGCTACTGACCCTCCGCTCCCTTTACCAAACCCCCATTTTCACTGTTCACCAGTAGGACACAGCCATGAAGGTTCGAGCCAGCATCAAGCGCCGCACGAAGGACTGCCAGATCGTGGTCCGGAAGGGCAAGCGCTTCGTGATCAACAAGAAGAATCCTCGCCTGAAGCAGCGGCAAGGGTAAGATGCCCGTTTCGCCCCATTCCGCCGGCCCCGCCGACGGACCGTGGCGAGTTCGATCGAACCCCGGCCGACGCAGCCAGCGCCGACGCCTCTCCCATAGCCTCTTCCACAGCATGCTCGAAGGCCTCACCGTGCCAACGACCACGCGAAACACCTGACGAGTCAGACCATGCCCCGTATCGCCGGCATTGACATCCCCGAGAAGAAGAAGATCCTGTTCGCCCTCCAGTACATTCACGGGATCGGCCCGAAGTTCGCGGCCGACATCCTCGCGAAGGCTGGCATCGACCCGGATCGCCGCGCGAACCAGCTCGACGACCGCGAGGTCTCGACCATCGCGACGCTCATCGACCAGAACTATGTGGTCGAGGGTGCGCTTCGCCGTCAGGTGTCGCAGGACATCCAGCGTCTCAAGGAGATCAAGTGCTACCGCGGCGAGCGGCATCGCAAGGGTCTCCCGGCTCGCGGTCAGCGGACCCGGTCGAACGCCCGTACCCGCAAGGGCAAGAAGAAGACGGTCGCCGGCAAGAAGGGCGTCAAGGGCTAAGTGATCTGACCTGCGGAGCGACCTCACAGTCGGCCGCTCGTCGATCGCTCCCTGATTCCTCGGCACCATTCCAGATCTCACCAGGCTCGAACACGCTCGAAAGAGTATCGAATGTCCAACCAGACTCCCGCAGCGGGCGCGAACGCCCCCAAGAAGAAGATCCGCAAGAACGTCGTGAAGGGCATCGCCCATGTCAACGCGTCGTTCAACAACACCATCGTGACGATCACCGATGTGAACGGCGAAGTCCTCGCTTGGGACTCCGCCGGCACCGTCGGCTTCAAGGGTGCCCGCAAGTCGACGCCCTTCGCCGCCTCCCGCGCCAGCGAGAAGGTTGCGAACAAGGCTCGTCGCATGGGCATGAAGGAAGTCGAAGTGCGGGTCCGCGGTCCGGGACCGGGCCGTGAGAGCGCCGTCACCGCCCTCCAGGCGAACGGCCTCAAGGTCACCGCGATCGAGGATCACACCCCGATCCCGTTCAATGGCTGCCGGCCGCCGAAGAAGCGCCGCGTCTGAGTCGATTCGGGCCCTGCGTGCGGATTGCCGTCCGCAGGGCCCGCCCCGGTCCGGCGTGCGAAAGCGCTCCGGACCGTTTCGGTTGTATTGAGTGCGTTCCGTCACACAGCAGGGGTCCCGGTCACTGGCAGGACCGGACGACCTCCGAGAGGTGCGGGGCGCTTCCCGCCGCAGGCGATCCGTCGCCGAGGCCGTCACTGCCAGTCAACTGGAGTCTGAGTCATGCATGTTCGTTGGCGAGGATTGGAACTTCCGGCAAAGGTGACGCTCGACGGTCAGTCGCGCTCGCAGAACTTTGGTCGATTCACCGCGGAGCCCTTCGAACGGGGCTTCGGCATCACCGTCGGCAACAGCCTCCGTCGCATCCTGCTCTCGAGCCTTGAGGGCGCGGCCATCACCAAGGTCGCGATCAAGAGCCAGGGCAAGATGATCACCCACGAGTTCTCGACGATCCCCGGCGTGCTGGAGGATGTCACCGACATCCTGCTCAACATCAAGGGCCTCATCGTCAGCATGGATGGCGACGAGCCCAAGACCCTTCGCCTTGCGGCCGAGGGCCCCGGCGATGTCACCGCCGAGCTCATCGAGGGCGACGCCTCGGTCACGATCCACAATCCCGACAAGCTGATCGCGACGCTCACCGACGCGGTCGACTTCGAGTGCATCTTCACCGTCAAGAAGGGCCGCGGTTACCAGCCGGCGAGCGATCAGTACGGTCGCGACATCGAGCAGGTCATCGGCGAGATCCCGATCGACGCGATCTACTCGCCGGTCCAGCGGGTCCGCTACGCGTGCGAGGACACCCGCGTCGGCCAGCGCACCAACTACCAGAAGCTGATCCTCGACATCTGGACCAACGGCACCGTCTCCCCGGAGATGGCCCTGGTCGAGTCGGCGAAGATCATGCGGAAGCACCTCAATCCCTTCGTCCAGTTCGAAGGGGCTGGCGACGCGACCGTGTCGAGCGAAGTGCTCGGCAAGGCCGGCGCCGACGAGGAGCTCTACCGCAAGCTCAACATGCCGGTCACCGATCTCGAACTCTCCGTCCGGGCGTCCAACTGCCTCGAGAGCGCGAAGATCCAGACCGTCTCAGAACTCGTCCAGCGGACCGAGGATGATCTCCTCGCCGTCCGTTCGTTCGGCAAGACTTCGCTTCGCGAGGTCAAGAGTGTGCTGGAGTCGATGGGGCTGTCCCTCGGCATGCAGCTTCCGGATGGCTTCGCGTCGGCGTAAGCTGGCCCGGATGTCATCGATGATCATTTTGATCAGTTTGAGCAGTGCGGCGTCGGCGTGAGCCGCAGCCGCCCCCGGAGCCGAAGGCGGCGCCGGTTGCAGGAGCCCGGCTCGTCCGGGAGTTTGGAGAGACCCCCATGCGTCACAGAATCACTGGCAAGCAGCTCTGCGTGAAGAGCGACCACCGCCGCGCAATGCTCCGCAATCTCGCTGCGGGCCTCTTCGAGCACGGCCAGATCGAGACCACGCTGCCCAAGGCGAAGGCCGTGCAGCGCTATGTCGAGAAGATCATCACGATGGCGAAGACCAAGTCGCTCGCCACCCGTCGTGAGGTCACCTCGAAGCTCACCGACCGCAAGGTCTTCGCGTGGATCGCTGACCCGAATGTGAAGGAGGCCCGCAAGTCCTCTCCGTTCTGGCAGCTTCCCGCCGCGAACGAGATCGAGTTCAACCGCTACGGCGAGCTTCGCAAGGCGCCGCGACTGATCGAGCACATCTTCAAGAATGTCGCTCCGCTCTTCAAGGATCGCCCGGGTGGATACACCCGCATCGTGAAGCTCGACAAGCACCGCCTCGGCGACGCCTCTGACCTCGTGCTCCTGCAGCTCGTCGGTCAGGAGGGCGGTCCGCAGGTGAGCGGCCGCAAGTCGACTCGCCGGAGCATTGCTGACCGTCGGACCGCCTTTGCGGCCAAGGTCCGCAAGGCAGCCGAAGCGAAGGCCTGAGCCAGCGAGCTCGAGCCAACGCGCTCGTCGGCACAACACCAACACACGACCCAGCAGGGGCGAACGCCAACCGTTCGTCCCTGCTGTCGTTTTCGAGCGCGAGCGATGCAGCGTCGCGTGATGAAGTCTCCGCTTGACATATGCCGATATAGGAATATACTTCGGTCATGGCTCGCCTCGCCACGACCTCCGATGCCTTCAGCGCCGTCGCCGAACCATGGCGCCGGGCCATCATCGACCTCTTGGCGAAGCGCGGCGCGCTCGCCGTCGGCACCATCGTCGCGGCGCTCGGTCTCTCGCAGCCAAGCGTCTCCAAGCACCTCGGCGTCCTCCGCGAGGTCGGCCTGGTCTCCGTCGAGCGCATGGGACAGCAGCGGGTCTATCGCCTTCAGCCGGAAGGGCTCCGAACCATGTACGACTGGCTCAAGATGTTCGAGGCGATGTGGTCGCACCAGCTCGACCGCGTCAAGGCGCGGGCCGAGCGCATGCAGCGAGCCGCCGAGGCCAGGAACTCCACGCGTGAAGCGTGAGAAGGGGAGATGAACATGCCACCGTTCGCCGACGCAGAGATCGTTCAGACGCTCGAGATCCGCAAGGACATCCAGATCGCCGCCACGCCCGCGCTCACCTTCGAGGCCGTACTCGAGGAGCTCGGGCCGGGGAGCGAGCTTCCCGACGGGAAACCATTTCCGATGAAGCTCGAGGCGTGGCCCGGCGGCCGTTGGTACCGCGATCTCGGCGAGGCCGGCGGTCATCCCTACGGACATCTCTGGGGCCATGTGCAGGTCATCAAGGCGCCGGTGCTCCTTGAACTCACCGGTCCCATGATGATGTCCTTCGCTGCGATCAACCATCTTCAGTATCGACTCGTTCCCGAAGGAAACGGCACGCGCCTCATGATCGTCCATCGCGCGATCGGCATCATTCCACCCGACCTCAGCGCGGGCATGTCGCTCGGTTGGGATCACGGACTCGCTCGCGTTCGGCTGATCGCCGAACGGAAGTCCGCGCGTTGATCTCCCTCACACGCCCAACCGCACGCCAACTGCATCGCTTGAAGGAACCACTCCATGCACACGACCGACGCTATCCGCATCGCACTCACCCTGAGCTATGAATGGAATCGCATGCTTGCGGAGGACCTCCGCAGCGCACCGCTTGCGTTCCCCACGTCGAACGGCGGCAACCACGCGACCTGGGTCGTCGGCCACGCCGCGACATCGCAGGCCGGGCTCCGTTCCTTCATCACCGGCGAGCCGAGCCCGCGGGCGAGTTGGGAGGCGACCCTCGGCGGCGGCACGACGCCGGTCGCCGACGCGTCGGCCTATCCGAGCTACGAGACTCTGATGGATGCGTGGAAGGCCGAGTACGAGAAGACGCTCGCGCTCCTCGCGGAGCAGACCGACGCATCGCTCGACGCCCGGCCCAAGGCCCTTCCCGACTCGCTGAAGGATCACCCGAGCTTCCGATCCGTCGGCCATGTCCTCATGTTCATCGCGATGCACGAGATGTCGCACCGAGCCCAACTCGCCGATGTCCGCCGTGCGTTGGGTCGCGGCGTGCTCGCCTTCTGATCGCCGCGCGTCACGACTTCAATTGCCGTCGCTCTCGCCCCACTCGAAGCCCATGTGCTCAAACGCGCGGATGAGCGCCGTCGGCGCCAACGCCTGATTCGCGGCGACGAGGTCATCGAGTAGCCGCACGCCATGTTCGACATCGGGCCGGCGCACCGGCTCCGGCACGAAGATCCGCAACACGCTCACGCCAGCCATGCGGGCGGCGACGATCTGGAGAATCGTCATGAGCACGGGATTGCCGCCGAAGGCTCCGCATCCCCAGAGTCCGGTGTTGATCGTCACGCGTCGCGTCCCGTCCGGGGCGCTTGGCGAGCGCCGCATGGCCGCCGCGAAGCCGGTCAGCGCCGTACGCAGGATCTCCGCGATCTCCCGAGCCCGATACGCGCCGCGGCCGCAGGCCGGAGCGGCGAGGGCGATGATGTTGGTCCGCGTCGGCGGCTCGATCAGCCGCGTCACGCCCAGCACGACATCGATCGGTGTGCGGGCGAATCGGCATCCGTAGAGGACGGGGCCATCCCTGCCGCGCGCCGGAACGACGGTGATCTCGCACCGCCGCTCCACATCCTCGACCAGGACCGGCGTCGGGCCGGCCTCGCACGCCGTGCGGGGCTCGCGATCGGTGCGCACGAGCCACTCCCGCAGCGCTGCGAGCACGGGATGCTCGACGACCTGCCACTCGTCCTGGGCGAAGAGATCCGTGCCGTAGGCGAAGAAGAGATCGGGATCGGCGAAGTTCAGATGCCACGCCGTCTCATGGGGCGACTGGACGCCGTAGCGCATCGGGCCGTCGAGGATCTCGATCGCCGGCGCCGGGCAGGCGAGGATGTCGCCATCCGGCATCGGCGCGAGCGCCCACCGCGAGTAGCGAACGCGACCGGCGTGATCGGCCTGCGGCGAACAGGTGCGCGCCGCGATCGCCCGCTTTCGCGCGTCGCTCCAGATCGGCGGCGTCTCGCGCATCAGCCGCTCGGCGTCGACTTCGACCTGCTCAAGGAGCGTGGTCGTCACATCGAGGCGACGCACGCCGGCGAGCGACGCCCGCCCCTCCGGCTGCGTCACGAGGAACGCGAGGGTCTTCGGATCGACATGGCTCAGGATCCGCGGTGAGTCCTCGAAGAAGACATCGACGCCGAGTTCGCGGCAGACGCTCGCCTTCCACGCATATCCATGTTCCGCGAGCCCGTCGGGGGTCGCGCAGACGATTCGGTCGAAGACGATGCCCATCGAGGCGAGATCCGCGCGGGCGAGCCGCTCGCTCTCGCGGAGCGTGATGATCACGATCGTGTGGCCGGCCGTCCGCATCGCACTGCTGAACGCGGCGAAGAACGCCGGATGCAGCGTGATGGTGTCGTCGATGTCAAGGGCGATGACCACGCGCGGAGGCTACAGCGCGATCGAACGCCAGTACAGCGTGAATCAGCCCGATGTGCGTATAGGCCTGCGGAAAGTTGCCGAGCGATTCGCCGTTCGCGGGATCGATCTCCTCGGCGGCGAGACCGGTGGGGCCGAAGGTCGCGACATATCGCTCGAGCAGCTCGCCCGCACGGTCGACCTCGCCGGCGTTCGCCAGCGACTCGATCAGCCACGCCGTACACAATTGAAATCCCCCCTCGTCACCGGGGAGTCCGTCGTCGAATCGATAGCGATAGACCGTCGGCCCGGCCCGCAGCGTTCGCTCGACCGCGTCGATCGTCGAGCGCACCCGCGGATGATCGCCGGGAAGGAGACCGGAGAGCCCGACCGCAAGCGACGCAGCGTCGATCGTCGCCTCGTCGTAGGCGGCGGTGTAGGCCCCGACGCTCTCGTTCCAGCCGCGGGCATGGATCTCATCCGCGATCGTCGCCCGCAGGCGCAGCCACTCCGGCGGGGGAGCGGCGGCGAACGCATCGGCGATGGCGATGCCGCGATCGACCGCGAGCCAACACATCACCTTCGAATGCACATGATGGCGCAGCGGTCCGCGCACCTCCCAGATGCCATGGTCGGGCTCGGTCCAGCGCAGGCCGACCGCCCGGACGATCGCCTCGGTGAGCCGCCAATGCTCGGCGGAGAGGGCGAATCCGTCGTTGGCGAGTGTGGCGAGAAGTTCGAGGATCGGGCCGAAGACATCGAGCTGAAGTTGCTGCGCAGCGGCGTTGCCCACGCGGACTGGACGGCTGCCCCGATAGCCGACCAATTCGCTCAAATCCGCCTCCGCGCCGAGCTGTCCTCCGGTCACGCTGTACACCGGCCGAAAGCGCTCGGGCGTTCCCTCGGTGTCGAGGATGCCCAGCATCCAATCGAGAAATCTCGCCCCCATGCCGGTCGAGCCGAGCCGAGCGACGGCGATCGCCGACATTGCCCCGTCGCGCAGCCAGCAGAATCGATAATCCCAGTTGCGCACGCCGCCGATCCACTCCGGCAGGCTCGTCGTCGCCGCCGCGGCGACCGAGCCCGCCGGTCCGTGACAGAGCGCCTTGAGGACGAGCGCACTGCGGAGCACGAGTTCCCGGTGGCGCTCGGGAAGCCGCAGGGTGTCGGCCCACAACTCCCAGAATCGCCGCGTCTGGGCGAGTCGTGACGCTGGCGTCGCGGCGATCTCGCGCGTCGTCTGAAGCCCGTAGCGGAGTTCAAGGACGAGCGGCTCGGCGCCGAGCGTCACGACCGCGCTCGCCCGCTCGTGCTGACCCTCGGCGAGAATCGTCCAGCGCACGCCGGGCGCGCGAAGCGTGATCGGGTCGAGCGTTCCGTCGATCGCAAGTCCGTCGGGGACGATGCGCACCCGCGTCGGCTGGCGCCCGAAGTCGAGGCGCGGGGCGAAGTCGATTACAACATCGCCCGTTCCTTCGATGATTCGCACGAGATCGGTGCGCCCGGCGCGCATGAACGCCCGGCCCGAGGATGCGTCGAGAAAATCCGTCACGCGCACCGATGGCCAGCGCGTCTCGCAGGCGAAGCTCGATCCGAGCCAGCGCTGCTCCGGCGCGATCGACGCGCATGCTCCGAGCGGACGGATCGCGAAGCGCCCGGCCATCGGGCCGCCGAGCAGTTCGGCGAAGAGCGCAGGCGAGTCGATGCGCGGGAGGCACATCCAGGTGACGCGCGCGTCGGGGGTGAGCAGGGCGACGGTGCGCTGGTCAGAGAGGAGCGTATGGCGCTCGATCGCAACGGCATGTCCGTCGCGCAGGAAGCGGCTCCGGGCGTCGGAGAGGCGCAGCAGCCACTCCGTCACGGCCGTCGGGTCGGCCACGCGATGTCGCGCCGCCGTCTCGCCGGGACCGACGCGCATCGCGAGATCGTCGGGCCCGAGCGAGCGGAAGGCGTCCTCGTCGGTGATGTCGTCACCGACATACGCCGTCGCGGTGATGCCGAGCCGCTTCGTGAGCGTCGCGACGGCCTCGCCCTTGGTCGACCCGCGCACGCTCCATTCGACGAGTCGATGGCCGCTGCGCTCGGTCATGCGACCCTCGCCCTCTCCCGCGAATCCAGCGAGATCGGAGCGAATCGCATCGAGCGCCGACGCGGCGGCGGAATCAGTTGCGAGCCGGAAGTGCAGGGCCGCGCCGAGGGGCTTCTCTTCGGCAAGAAGTCCCTCGTGCCGCGCTGCGTGACGATGAACGCTGGCGAGCAGTCGCCCCCGCAGCGCCGTCTCGCCGTCGGTCAACGGCGCAGCCCGATCGCCGTCGAATTCCGCTCCGTGGCTCCCGACGAGTCGGGCGCCGATGATGCCGCTGACCAGGCTTCGCAGTCGCTCGAGTCCGCGACCGGAGATGATCGCCACATGCGTGTGCGGCAGTGCGATGAGCGCGCGGAGCGCGTCGACCGCCGCCTGCTCGATGCGGGCCTCGTCGGGACGCGATGCGATCAGGGCGAGCGTGCCGTCAAAATCGCACGCGACGAGCAGGACCGGCGTGCGGGCGATGCGCAGCGTCGCTTCGTCGAGCGCATGCGAAGGGGGAGGCGATGCGAAGGGCGATGCGTCTGACATGCATGGCGATGATGGACGCGCAACGCGCTTGGGTCAAACGAGCGGCGTGCGCGAGACCGTCCGCATCACTCGACAGGCGCATGCATGATTGCTAGGCTCTCGTCGTTTCCCGCTCCTCGTCGTTCCATGGCTTTTGCATGCGAAGCGTCGAGCGGCGTGGATTGTGCGAGTGCGGCGCAGCGCATCGTTTCGCTGAGCCGAGGTTCATGAAGCATGGATCATCATCCGACGCGGCTGGTCGCGAAGCGACCGGCTTGATGTCGTCGTCTCTCGCCCATGCACGAATGGTGGGACCGCGATGCGCCCGCCTTCGCCTTCGTTCGTTCGAGTCGGACTGTCACAAGCGGAGAGACCGCATTCATGCGTTCGATCATTCGATTCGTCCTCATCCTCGTCCTGGCCCTCGCCCTGCTTGCGTGGGGAACCTGGCATGTCGTGACCGACATGACCCAAGGCTGGTTTGCCCGCGACATCGCCCTGCGCACGAAGCTCGCCGTGAGCGGTATGCGTCACTCGCTCGTGCGTCTCTGGCCCGATGCGTCGAGCGACATGCCCGAAGGGGATCCGGCGGCGATCCGGGATCTCCTCGACGCGCTGACCCACGACGAGCGCATCCTCGCGGCCGCGGCCTGCTCGATCGACGGCACCCTTGTCGCGGTGACGGACGACTATCCGGCGGTGATCTCCTGCGAGGAACTGCTCGCCGCAGCGCGAAGCGCCGGTGCCGACGGCGGGTGGGGCGATGTCGCCCGCGAGATCGAACATCAGGGCGGGCCGTTGCATGTCTCGGCGATTCCGCTCGTGCAGACGATGCGCGGACCGCTCGCCGCGGAGAAGCGGGCGGTCGACGAGATCGCGGGGGTCGACGACGCGAGCCAGCCCGGAGCCCGCACGCTCGGGGTCGTCATTCTCGTGCACGATCTCGCCTTCGCCCTGCGCCGCGAGCAGCGCGTGCAGACCATCATTCTCGGCGGATTCGTCGTCCTTGCCGCCGCTGCGTCCATCGCGACGATCGTGGCAGCGCGGCTCGCCTGGCGCGGCTGGACGAGCGAGGTCGTGCGCTTCCTTCGCGGCGGAGGACAGCGACGGGAGTTCCAGCCGATTCTTCGCGATGTCCGCGAGCTGATCGAGCGGATCGGCGCCGAGCGCGCCCTCGACGCCGACGGCGGAGCGTGGACGCCGGCGCGGCTCAAGCACACGCTGACGCAGCATCTGCACGGCGAGCGCGTCATCATGCTTGCGAACCGCGAGCCCTATGTGCATAACCGGACGAGCGACGGATCGATCACCGTGCTCCATCCGGCGAGCGGACTCGTCACGGCGATGGAGCCGGTCATGCGGGCCTGCTCGGGCGTCTGGGTCGCCCACGGCAGCGGCAGCGCCGATCGCGAGACCGTCGACGCGCATCAGCGCGTTCGCGTGCCGCCGGGCGAGGAGAGCTACGAGATCCGCCGCGTCTGGCTCACCCCCGATCAGGAGCGCGGCTACTACTACGGATTCTCGAACGAGGGACTCTGGCCGCTCTGCCACATCGCCGACGCCCGGCCGACCTTTCGGCACGAGGACTGGGAGCACTATCAGCGCGTCAATCGGCTCTTCGCCGATGCGGTCTGCGACGAGGCGCAGCGTGACGGCGGCGGCACCGAGGATCCGATCATCTTCGTCCAGGACTATCACTTCGCCCTCGCGCCGAAGATGATCCGCGAGCGGCTGCCGAAGGCGACGATCATCACCTTCTGGCACATCCCGTGGCCGAACAGCGAGCGCTTCGGCATTTGCCCGTGGGCGCCGCAGCTTCTCGAGGGGCTGCTCGGCTCGAGCATCGTCGGATTCCATACGCAGCTTCACTGCAACAATTTTCTCGATGCCGTCGATCGCCTGCTCGAGGCCCGCATCGACCGCGAGCACTTCGCCGTCCACCAGGGCGGGCGCTCGGCGCTCGTGCGGCCCTATCCGATCTCGATCGAGTGGCCGAACCGCTGGGCCCAGGAGGTGCCCGCCGCGCCGATCTGTCGGGCGAGCGTGCTCGACGAGCTCGGGCTTCCCGCCGACGCGCTCCTCGGCGTCGGCGTCGATCGCCTCGACTACACGAAGGGCATCGAGGAGCGGCTCCTCGCCGTCGAGCGGCTGCTCGAGCGCTTACCGGAGTTCGTCGGACGATTTCGTTTCATCCAGCTCGGCGCGCCGAGCCGCACGGAAATTGATCGATATCGGCGCCTGAACGAATCGGTCGCCGCGATTGCCGATCGCATTAACGAGCGATTCCGTTCGGGCAGCTATCGTCCGATTCTCTTCCTGCGCGCCCATCACGAGCCGGCGACGGTCTTCCGTTTCCTTCGTGCCGCCGATGTCTGCTATGTGAGCAGCCTCCACGACGGCATGAACCTCGTGGCGAAGGAGTTCGTCGCGGCGCGCGACGATGAACGCGGCGTCCTCGTCCTGAGTCACTTCACCGGGGCCTCTCGGGAGCTCACCGACGCGCTGATCGTCAATCCCTACGACCTCGAGGAGGCGAGCGACGCCATCGCCGCCGCGCTCCGCATGCCCGTCGCCGAGCAGCAGGCCCGGATGCGCTCCATGCGGGCGATCGTCACCGAGTTCAATGTCTACCGCTGGGCGGGCCGGATGCTGACCGACGCCGCCCAGCTTCGCATGCGGCAGCGGCTTTTGGCCACGCGCTGAGGGTACTGGTATGTGCTGATGGCTCTGGCTATGTGCTGAGGGCTCTGGCTTCGCGCTGATGGCTCTGGCCGACGCCCGCGGGACGAGCCTTCCGCTACCATGCCGGAATGCTCGACGCGCTCCTTTCGCTCGAACAGTCCGCCCTTGCCGAACTCGCCGCCGCGGCCAACGCCGAGGCGCTCGAGCGCTGGCGCATCGCCTACATCGGCGCGAACGGTCAGCTCAAGCAGGCGATGACCGGCCTCAAGGATGTGCCGAAGGATGCGAAGCCCGCCGTCGGCAAGCGCCTGAACGAGGTGAAGGCCTCGCTCGAGGCCGCCTTCGAGAGCCGCAGGACCGCCCTTGCCTCGAGCGGTCCCTCCGGTCCGGTCGTCGACATCACCGAGCCCGGGCTCGATCTCGGCCTCGGTCGCCGGCATGTCCTCTCGCGCACGATCGACGAGATCACCGATGTCTTCGCCCGCATGGGCTTCTCCGTCGCCCAAGGTCCGGAGCTCGAGGACGAGTGGCATAACTTCAACGCCCTGAACATTCCCGCCGGCCATCCGGCCCGCGATCCGCGGGACAATTTCTATCTGAAGGGCACCTGGGCGGAGCGGCTTCTCCTTCGCACCCAGACCTCGACCGTGCAGATCCGGGCGATGGAGTCGCAGAAGCCGCCGCTCAAGGTCGTCGCCACCGGCCGCGTCTATCGGCCCGATGCCCACGACGCGACGCACTTCTCGATGTTCCACCAGATCGAGGGTCTCTGCATCGATCGCTCGGTCTCGATGGTCGACCTGAAGACATCGCTTCTTCAGTTTGCCCGCGCCTATTTCGGCGCGGACGCCGAGGTGCGGCTCCGTCCGAGCTTCTTTCCCTTCACCGAGCCGAGCGCCGAGTTCGACATGAAGATGCGGATCCGCGGCGAGCTCCAGTGGGTCGAGCTCGGCGGTTGCGGCATGGTCGATCCGAATGTGCTCAACGCCGTCGGCATCGATCCCGAGGAGTGGACCGGCTACGCCTTTGGCCTCGGCATCGAGCGGATCGCGATGCGGAAGTACGGCATCGCCGACATCCGCTGGCTCTTCGAGAACGACGCCCGATTCCTGCGGCAGTTCTGAGTCGATCAGCTCGCGGGCGCGCTCGCCGTTTACGACGCGGTGAAGGGCTGGATGCGCTCGAGCACCGAGCGGACGATCGTCCCGATCGAGCCGCTGCCGGTGAGCCGCTCGGCCTGCGTATCGAAATCCCGCGCGAGGTCGTCAAGCTCCGGTCCGAACGCGACGCGGACATGTTCGAGGTCCTGTGGCGTGAGCTTCTTGAGCTCGGGCATCACGCGATCGATGTCTTGGGCGTAGGGCTTGAGCTTCTCGATCGACTGCATCGCCGAGGTCAGGTCGCGCACCTCGGTCAGTTCGGTGACGACGCCCTTCATCCCCGCCAGATAGGTCCGAACGCTCGACTTGATCGACTCGCTCAGGGCGGCCATCGCCGCAGCCCGCGGATCGAACGCACCAAATCCGCCTCCCTGACAGCCGGTCAGGCTCGCCGCACCAGACAGGGCAACCATCACGACAAGCGGTGCGAGCAGAGTCGGGAGCGTTCGGCGAGGGGAAAGCATCATCCTGAGAATCGTAACGCGCTGGACGCCAGCACAGACTCCTGCCACGATTCCCGCCCATGGCCCGATCGAGCGAATCCGAAGGCGGCGGCGGCGCGGGGCGCTCCGTCGAGCTCCGTGACTGGGCCGAGCAGTTGCCCGATGTCGCCGATGCCGTGCGCAGCGAGTTCGGCGCCGATGCCGCCAATCGCTTTTCGGCCGAGCTCTTCGAGTTCCAGCGTCGCCGGTCGTTCATCTATGCGGCGGTGATGGCCCTCTTCATCGCCCCGTTCTTCGTCTACGACCTCTGGGCCGCCCTCGACGCGGCCCGCGTGCCGGGTGCCCAGCTCGACATCTCCGATCCCGTCGCGGACGGCCTCCTCATTCTGCTGCACGCCGTCTTCGCCGCGATCTTCCAGCGCATGCGCGGCGATCGCGATCGCCTCATGCGCTACTTCCTCGGTCTCATGACCGGGGTCGGCGTGAGCATCGTCCTCTATGTCTGGTGGGCGACCTACGACGGCGGCGTCATCGACCCGGGCGATCGCGGCACCTGGATCGAGCCCTTCGTCTTCGGGGCGACGGCGATCTTCTGTGCGGGATTCGCCCATCTCTTCGCCTCCTTCTTCGTCGCGCTCTCGCCGCGCGAAGCGCTCATCCCCGTCATTCCCGTCACCGTCGCGTACATCCTCACGATGCTGACGCTCATCGCCGGTCCGGTCCAGGCGAAGGTCATCCTCATCGCGGCCTGGCCGCTCTCCGCCGCGCCCGGACTCATCTGGAGCACCTGGCGCTATCGCAAGTTCGTCGATGGCTTCCGCTGGAAGTTCCTGCGGACCCGACTCGGTGACCTGCGGCAGGATCTCGCCGACGCCCGCCGCGTGCATGAGGCGCTGCTGCCGCGGCCGATGGTGGACGGTGCGGTGCGCGTCGACTTTTCCTATGAACCGATGCGCGACATCGGAGGCGATTATCTTTTTGCCCGCCGCGACGAGGATGGTCGCGTCATCGTCCTTCTCGTCGATGTCGCCGGTCACGGCGTGGCCTCGGCGCTCGCCGCCAATCGCATCCACGGCGAGCTCGAACGGCTCTTCGACGAGCGTCCCGATGCGGGCATCGCCGATGCGATCACGCTTCTCAACCGTTTCGTGCATCGGGCGCTTGCGCCGCAGGCGATCTTCGCGAGCGCCTTCGCGATGGAGGTGCGCGACGGCGTGCTGCGCTGGACCAACGCCGGCCATCCCGCCGCGATCCTGCTCGACGAGGAGGGACGCATCGATCGGCTCGAGGCCAATGCCACGCTGCTCGGCGTCCTCGACGCCTCGACCTTCGAGTGCGAGACGCTCACGCGAACCCTGCGCCGCGGCGATTCGGTGATCGCCTGCACCGATGGCGTCCACGAGGCGGCCGACGCGAAGGGCGTCTTCTTCGGCGAGGAACGCTTCATGTCCGTTGCTCGCGATGCCCGGATCGGCGGACCGGGGCGGGTTCCTCCCGCGCTTCTTGACGCGGTGCGGCGATACCGGTCCGGCGATCCAAGCGACGATGTGCTCGTCGTCGCCCTCTGGCGCGCGGAATGACCCGAAGTCATCGGCATTTCCTTGTGAAGGGGAATGGGCGCGGGTAGCTTGATCGCGGGCCTCGCGGCGGAATCGCGCCGTGCCCTGTCACGCTACCCGCACGGAGCACAGCCGATGATTCTCCCCTTCGCACGCAGGGCGCTGCCCAGAGCCATGCGTCCCCTTCGCTTCGCCCTTCTCGCCTCCGCGCTCGCGGCGTTCCTCGCACCGATGACCGTCGCACCCGCCCAGGCCCAGTGCGGCGTCGGCGACATCACCGACGACGGTCAGGTCGACAGCGCGGATCTCGCGGTCATGCTCGGCGATTGGGAGACGGAGAGTGAGGCAAGCGACCTGAGCGGCGACGGCATCGTCGACGCCGAGGACCTCGCGACGCTCCTCGGCCACTGGGGACCGGTCGTCGTCGAGACGGGCAGCTTCCCGGCGCAGTGGATCTGGGGCTCGCCGAACTGCGCGACCGACCCGGTGATCCAGGTGCACGCCTACAACGCGAACACCTACATCCTGCGGCAGTCGATCTGCACCAACTTCGAGGGGCCCTTCATCTACCTGTTCTTCGGCGAGAACAAGGTGCTCATGCAGGACACCGGCGCGTCCAATGTGCCGCTCTACAACACCGTGAAGGCGATCATCGACCAGTGGCTCGCGGCGCGCGGCCAGGCGAGCATTCAACTCATCGTTTCGCACTCGCACGCGCACGGCGACCATATTTTCAATGATGCGCAATTCATCGGAAAGCCGAACACCACGGTCGTCGGAACGACGCAGACGGCGGTGAAGAACTTCTTTGGGATCGTCACCTGGCCGACGCAGATCGTCGACTATGACCTCGGCGGTCGCGTCGTGCAGGTCATTCCGCTGCCCGGTCACCAGACGGCGCATGTCGCGATCTACGACGAGCAGACCGGCTTCCTGCTGACCGGCGACACGCTCTATCCGGGGCGTCTCTACATCTCGAACTGGAGCCAGTACAAGGCGAGCATCCAGCGGCTCGTCGACTTCACCGCCGACAAGGCGCTCTGCCATGTCATGGGAACGCATATCGAAATGTCGAATGTGCCGGGGGTCGACTTCCCGATCGGATCGAACTCCCATCCGAACGAGCACCCGCTCCAGCTCGGCCGCGAGCATCTCATTGAATTGAATGAGGCGTGCATCGCGATGGGCAATACGCCCGTGTACGAGGTGCACGACGACTTCATCATTTTCCCGCTCGTGTTCGCGAATGGCGGGGCGGAGGGCGGCGGCAGTGACGACGCCGTCGACAAGCCCTGCTGCGAGCGGCCGAAGACGGTGTTCGATCTCGCTCGGATGCGGGGGCTGAAGCGGTAAGCGGCCCGAGCGGTTGCTGCTCGAGTGGGGCTGCTCGAAGTCGGGCCGCTCGCGTGGGGCTGCTCGGAGTCGGGCCGCATGGCGAGAAAAACCCACCGCACAGCGCCCATCCGATCATGGACGCCATACGGTGGGGGAGGAGGCCGCCGCGGTGGACGCGTTGCTCGTCGAGAGCTGACCAATGAGGCCGCGGCCGCAGCGTTGCCTGCAGTACCCGGGGGCAACGCCGCGGCGCGGGCGCTCGTGGGAAGAGGCGGGAAATACCTAGGCAACCCCTTGCAATTCCGGCAGGTCACCGAAAAATAATGCCTGCCGTCGTCGGGCGTCGAGGTCGGCGTGACCGATCATCCCGTTCGGCGAAGGGTGACATGGCCGAGGACGCTTGCGATCATCGGCTTCTTGCCAGCGGGTTGGGGGCGACCCCACACCTACAGCCCACCCCGCAGGCCCACCTGCATCCCCACCCGCAGGCCAACCGTCAGGCGACTGGTGCCCAAACCGATGCCCTCACCGCCTTTGAGCGGTTCGCCGACGAGGTCACGAGCATCGCCCGGGCCGCGTTTCGTCGCGAGCCGCTCGCCCACACCCTCCAGCCGACGGCCGTCGTGAGCGAGGTCTGGCTGCGGCTTGCCCAAGGGGTCCTCGATGTGCCTGCGGACCGGGTGCGTTTCCTCGCCTACGCCGCTCGTCTCGTGCGGGCCGTCCTGGTCGATCATGCCCGGGCCCGGCGGGCTCAGCGGCGCGGCGGCGACTGGCAGCGCATCCCGCTCGAGGAGCTCACCTTCGCAGACGGTCTCCCGCTCCACGCGGACATCCTCGATCTCGAGGATGCCCTCGTCGGGCTGGCGGCGATCGACGAACGGCTCGCCCGTGTGGCCGAGCAGCGGGTCTACGGCGGCTTGGAGATGCGCGAGATCGCCGACCTCAACGGCATCGGGCTGTCGACCGCCGAACTCGACTGGCGGAAGGCCCGCCTCTGGCTTCAATCGAGGCTGACCGCGGCATGACCGCCAAGGAGCCGATCGACGCCGAACGCTTCCGTCGCCTCATTGCCCTTGCGGATCGTGTGGCGGTCGAAGGCCCGCCCGCGCTCGAGGGGGCCGATCCGCTCGATGCTCGCGAGGTCGCAGCCATGCTCGCCGACACGCCGCAGCCCGAGCCGCGGCTAGCGATGCGGGCGCCGATCGATCACCTGATCCGCGATCTCGTCGAGTGCATCCGCGACGATGCCGATGATCCGGCCGTGCGTCAGGCGGGGGACGCGAGCCCCGACAGCCAAGCCTCGCGCCCCAAGTCCGACCTGAAGCCGACTCCGAAGCCCAACCCGACATCGCCGAAGCCTGCGATCGCCGGATACGAGATCGTGCGGCTCCTCGGCGTCGGTGGTCACGCCGAAGTATGGGAAGCGATCGATACCCGACACGGCCGCCGTCGCGTCGCGATCAAGGTGCTGATGTCGCCCAGCGTGTCGCGGCGCTTCGCCCTTGAGCGTGACCTCATCGGCAGGCTCTCCCATCCCGGCATCGCGACGATCCACGAGCAGGCGGTGACCAGCGACGGGCGACTCTGCATGGTCATGGAGCTGGTCGAAGGGGACGCCTTCACCCGCGCGTGCACGGTGAACGCCCTCTCCGTGCGCCGTCGCGTCGAACTCATCGTCGAAGTCTGCCGAGCGGTGGAGCACGCCCACGCCCACGGCGTCATCCACCGCGATCTCAAGCCAGCCAACATTCTCGTCTGCTACCGCCCGACCGACGCCGCATCGCTCGGCCTTCAGGCGAAGGTCATCGACTTCGGCGTCGCCAAGGCTCTCGAGCGGGCGGACTGGCGCGGCGAGCACGCCTCCCGAACGCACCATCCGTCGCCGCCCGATGGAGCGTTCGATTCGCTTCCGGAGACGATGCCCGGGCAACTCATCGGCACGATCGCCTACATGAGTCCGGAGCAGCGGAGCGGGACGACGCGGCTCACCACCGTCGCCGTCGACATCTACGCGCTCGGCACGGTGCTGTACGAGGCCCTCGCCGGCGCGCCGCGCTGGTCGATTGCCGACATGTCCATCGTGCAGGCGCTTGACACAATGGCGCGCTCCGAGCCGGTGCCGCTCGATCGCGCCGCGCCGCATCTGCCGCGCGATCTTGTCGCCGTCGTCGAACGCTCCGTTGCGGCGCGGCCCGAGGATCGCTATCCCTCGATGCGCGACTTCGCCGATGACCTCGATCGCTGGCTCGCCGGCGAGCCGGTGAGCGCGCGGCAGCCGGGCATCGTCCAACGGACGCGATGGCTCGTGCGTCGGTACCCGAAGGTCGCCTCGGCCGCGGCCGCGTCCTTCGTCCTCGCCGGACTCGCGATCGGACTGGCGACCCATCGGTCGATCGAGCAGACCCGGCTCGGCATCGAGCTGGCGACCTGGTGCGAGAACTCGGTCGCGCTCATCAACGATGTCGCCGCGACGCCGGGCAGTCTTGAGGGACGGGACCGGCTCTCCGCGTTCGTCATCGGTCAGATCGATCATCTGGTCGAACTCGTCAACGCGACCGGCGGCATTCCCCGTTCGCGGCTCGACGACATCGTGGCCGAGAGCTCCATCGCCCGCAGCGCCGTGCTGCGGCAGAAGGGCGAGATCGACGAGGCCGGCGCGCTGCGGCGCCGGGCGATGGCCGTCCGCGAGGCGGCGCTCGCCCGCGAGCCGAGCGACGACGCTCGGCGCGATCTCGCCTACGCGACGATTCTCGTCGGCGACATCCACCGCGAGCGCGGGGACGAGCGCGGTGCGCTTGGGCTCTACGAGTCGGCCCACGCGATCTATGTCGAACTCGTCGGTCGGAGCGACGACGCGTTCGACGATTCCGTGCAGCTTCTCTGGAGTCACGACCGGCTCTGTGATGTCGCGCTGTCGCAGGCCGGGTACGCC
>VYLE01000301.1_pt1 | contig 35614 bp, 33 predicted proteins | sample 5114391 | NCBI WGS metagenome assembly VYLE01 (sample SAMN12291771, study PRJNA351875) | freshwater metagenome | isolation source: freshwater lake | place: USA: Michigan, Kent Lake | collected 2013-08-15
GGCACCCAGACGGCCGACACCTCGACCTCGGACTGGTTGCCATGGAGGCCGCGTGCGGAGGTCGCCATGAGCCGCACCACGCCGTTCTTCCGCAGCATGCTGGTGAACACCGGGTAGTCGGCGCCGGGGCGCCCGATGTAGGTGGCCAGCGGGGTTCCGCGCACCTGCTCTTCGCTCGCCAGCTCCGTGATGTCCAGGAACGCCCGATTGGCGGTCAGGATGACGCCCTCGAGGTCGGTTACCACGAACGCGTCGGGGGAGCGCTCGAGCAGATCGAGCAGCCGCGACGGCGAGTTGGCGCCGCGGCTGCTGGCCGCTGGCAACTCCGCCGGCGAGAAGCGCACGAGCAGCAGCGTCGCCTGCTCCTGACGGAAGCAGGAGGCGGACGCATGGACCGCCCGCCCACCGTGCAGCGTGATGGCCATGTCGCCCGCCCGGCCGGCGCTGCGTGCGGCACCCAGCAGATCCTCGAGCGCCCGCGCCGCCGTGGCATCCATGCCCAGCGGAAAGACACGGCCGATCAGCCGGTCGGTGGGTTCGCCAAAGAGCTGTCCCGCGGCGGCGTTGGCGTCGAGCACCTTGAGGGTGGCCGCGTCGAGCACAAGGATGCCGTCGCTCGCCAGCTGAAAGAGCAGGCGGTAGCGCGTTTCCACATGACGCAGGCGCCAATAGTCGCGCTCCATCGCCTGCTGCGCTTCCACCAGCCGCTGTTGTAGCGCCGACACGTGGCGCATGTCGCGCCCCACCGCCACGAGGCTGCCGTCGCGCCCAAGCTTGATCGTGGTGTACGACACGGGCACGTCCATGACGTCGCCCATGAGGTGATTCACCTGGCGGCGCTTCGACACCCCCTGGTGGATCGCTTCCTTGAGCAGCGTATCGATCTTGGCGCGCGAGTCGCCCGACACGGTCTCGTTCCACGGCCGACCGATCCACTGGGTGGCCGCATCGAACTGCGTGTCACCGCCGCCCATGACGGCCACGTCGCGGATGACGCCGGCCCCATCCATGACAAGCGCAATGTCCCCGGCTACCGCGAGCAACGAGGCAGCCGAGCGGGCATCGAGCTCGCCGATGGCGGGATTATTCGCGTCGAAGGGCTTCACGGAACTGGCCATACTCGCCAAGCCCCTCCGTCCGATGCGCTTCCGGCAGTCCCGCACGCGCCGCCGTCAGCAAGGAACGCGCAATGGTCGGTGCCTGACGGGCATCCGACGCGATCGCGTTGGCACCGACCTGATCGGCCAGTGACGGATCGTCGGCGAACAGCTGTCCGCCAACCATGACCTGCACGTTCGTGTTGCGCGAGGCCTGCTTGAGCCGACGGATATCGCGACGCAGAACCGACAGGCGACTCTCCGTACCGACCGAGAAGCCGATCACGTCGTACCACTCCGTGGCGACCATCGACAGTAGGTCGCTTTCCGTCCACGGCGCACCAACGAGCACCCGCCAACCGTCGCGCAGCAGGAATTCGCCCACCATGATGATGCCGAGCGTATGCTGCTCTCCCGGCACGCAGGTGAGCAGCACGTTGCCCACCGGCTCCGCATGTCCCGACTCGGCCAGGAACACCTGCGACAGATCGCGCAGCAGCCGCTGCATGCGCCCCAGCGCCACCGTCACCTCGACGAAATCGCATTCGTCGTTGTCCCACATGTCGCCCAGCCGGCGGGCCGAGGGGGCCAGCAGATCGAGATAGACCGCCTCCACCGTCGCCCCCTCGGCGAGGACGGCGCGCACGAACTGCGCGCCGCGGCTGTCATCCGGGCTGCGCACGGCCGCCACGAACGCCTGCACGTCCTCTTCCGAGAGCACGCGGGCGGCCGCTGCCGCCATGGCCGGCGAGACGGGCCCCACGCGGTGGCTCGTCATCAGGCGCGGCACGAGTTCGTTCTGGATGGTCCGCTCGAGGCGCTCGAGCCGCTCACTACGGCGCTGCGAAGTAAGGTGGTCCATGGCATCGGGGTGGGATCCCGGGCCTCAAGTCACCGTAGGGAAGCCGTTGGCAGCTGGCTGGAGAGACGCGCCGGTCATGACGCGGGGACTCCTTGGCGCGATGGCGTGGTGAGAGGGGCCCTGGTGTGCGGGCACACCGTAACGTAAGCACGGCGATTATGGTACCACGTGGTCCAGTTGTCAAGAAAAGTGTACGTCAATTCTTCTTGACAACTACCCGGTCCGATCACACCTTCTGCTCATCTGGGCAGCGAACCCCCGGAAGAGACGGCTAGATGACTGTTGTGCCCCATCCCAAGACGGCCGCGCCTACAGCGGCCGCCGATCCGCGCGCGTCGGCACCCACCGTGCGCACGGGCTTGTATACGCCGGAAGAGCGGAAGCGCCGCGACGAGACCAAGTGGACACTCGTGCAAGGAATCCTTGCACCCGTCCAATTTCTCGTCATGGGCGTGTCCGTCTTCCTCGTGCTGCGCTACCTCCGGACCGGACAGGGACTCGAGGTGGCCCACCTTTCCATTGTCGTGAAGACGCTCGTGCTGTACACCATCATGGTGACCGGCGCGATCTGGGAGAAGGTGGTGTTCGGCCAGTACCTGTTCCACGAGTCCTTCTTCTGGGAAGACGTGGTCAGCTTCTTCGTGATTGGCCAGCACACGGCCTATCTCGTGGGGCTGTCTCTGGCATGGGATCCGCGCTTCCTCATGTGGATGGCGCTGGTGGCCTATGCCGCCTACACCGTGAACGCCATTCAATTCATCCTCAAGCTCCGTGCCGCGCGGCTGCAGGAAGCTGCGGAAAGGGCCGCTCGGGCCGCCCAGGTGCAGGTCTCGTGAGCACCGCCCTCGAGCTACCGGTCATTCGCGAGCGTGGCCAGCGCGAGGTGTTCTGCGGCCTGACCGGCATCGTCTGGCTGCATCGCAAGATGCAGGACGCCTTCTTTCTGGTGGTGGGGTCGCGCACGTGCGCGCACCTGGTGCAGTCGGCGGCTGGGGTCATGATCTTCGCCGAGCCGCGCTTTGCCACGGCCATTCTCAGCGAACGCGATCTGGCCGGCCTTGCCGACGCCAACGACGAACTCGACCGGGTAGTGCAGCAGCTGCTCTCGCGGCGTCCCGACATCACCACCCTCTTTCTGGTGGGCTCCTGCCCGTCGGAAGTGATCAAGCTCGATCTGTCGCGCGCCGCTGAACGCCTCAACGGGCAGTTCATGCCGCGCGTGCGCATTCTCAACTACAGCGGCAGCGGCATCGAAACCACCTTCACGCAGGGGGAAGACGCCTGCCTGCGCAGCATGGTGCCGCACCTGCCGGAGAGCCGCACGGCCGAGCCGTCCCTGCTCGTGGTCGGCACCGTGGCCGATGTGGTCGAAGATCAATTCGCGCGCATGTTTGCCAAGCTCGGGGTGGGGCCCGTGCACTGCTTCCCGCCCCGGCGGGCCCGCGAGCTGCCGCCCGTTGGCCCCAATACGCGCGTCCTGCTCGCGCAACCGTTTCTCGGCGACACCGCGCGAGCGCTGGTGGCCCGTGGAGCGACGCTGTTGCCGGCGCTGTATCCCTTCGGTGTGGAAGGGACCACCGCCTGGCTGCGCGCTGCGGCAGATGCCTGGGGCGTGAGCCCGGCCCACTTCGACAGTAGCGTGGCCCCCAATGCCGAGCGGGCGCGGGTGGCGCTGTCGCGTTATCGCTCGCAGCTCGAGGGCAAGCGGCTGTTCATGTTCCCCGATTCCCAGCTTGAGATCCCGCTTGCCCGCTTCCTGCACGAGGAGTGCGGCATGGCGCTCGTCGAGGTGGGGACACCGTATCTCGACAAGCTGCTCATCGACGCCGAGCTGTCGCGTCTGCCCGCGACGGCGCAGGTGAGTGAAGGGCAGGACGTGGAAAAGCAGCTCGACCGGTGCCGCGATGCGCGCCCCGACCTCACCGTCTGCGGCCTGGGGCTCGCCAATCCGCTCGAGGCCGAAGGGCTGCGCACGAAGTGGTCCATCGAACTGGTCTTCTCTCCCGTGCACGGCTACGAACAGGCCGGCGATCTGGCCGAACTCTTTGCGCGCCCGCTCGATCGGGCGCAGCGACTCGCGGTTTGAGGCGGCCATGGAACTGACGCTCTGGACGTATGAAGGACCGCCGCATGTGGGAGCGATGCGCATCGCCACCTCCATGAAAGGCGTGCACTATGTGTTGCACGCCCCCCAGGGCGATACCTACGCCGACCTGCTCTTCACCATGATCGAGCGGCGTGATCGCCGCCCGCCCGTCACCTACACCACGTTCCAGGCGCGCGATCTGGGGGGCGATACGGCGGAGCTGGTGAAGACGTCGGTGCGTGAGGCGTATGAGCGGTTCAAGCCCGATGCCCTGCTGGTGGGCGAATCGTGCACGGCCGAACTCATTCAGGATCAACCGGGCTCGCTGGCGCAGGGGATGTCGCTGCCGGTGCCGGTCGTTCCGCTCGAACTGCCGGCCTACAGCAAGAAGGAAAACTGGGGCGCCAGCGAGACGTTCTACCATCTCGTGCGTGCCCTGCTGCAGCCGATGGCACCGCCGCCGGGCACCACGCGTGCGCCGGTGCTGGAGGTGGTGCGCCGGGAGAACCGGCGTCCGCGCGCCAATCTGCTGGGCGCCACGGCGCTGGGGTTCCGTAACCGCGACGACGTCCGGGAAATCACGCGGTTGCTGCATGACCTCGGCGTGGACGTGCACGTCTGCGCGCCGCACAACGCCACGGTGGCCGACATCCGGCGCATCCCCGAGGCGGACTTCAACATTGTGCTCTACCCCGAGGTGGCCGACACCACCGCGCGGTGGCTCGAGAAAACGTTCCGCATGCCTACGGTGAAGACGGTCCCCATTGGCGTGCTGGCCACCCGCGAGTTCGTCCAGGAAATCGGCACGGTCACCGGCCTCGACGTGCAGCCGCTGCTCGACCACGAGCGCGCCGGCACGGCGCAGGTGGATGCGAGCCGCTCGCTGCTGCCCTGGTACTCACGGTCGGTGGACAGCACGTATCTCACCGGCAAGCGGGTCTTCGTTTTCGGCGACGCCACGCACGTGCTGGCGGCCGCGCGCATCGCGCGCGACGAACTCGGCTTCCAGGTGGTGGGCATCGGTACCTATTCGCGAGAATTCGCGCGGCCGGTGCGCGAATATGCCGCCAGCATCGGCGTCGAGGCGCTCATCTCCGATGATTACCTGGCCGTGGAGCAGCGGGTGAGCGAGTTGGCGCCCGAACTGGTCCTCGGCACGCAGATGGAGCGCCACATCGCCAAGCGGCTCGGGGTGCCCTGCGCCGTGATCTCGGCCCCCATCCATGTGCAGGACGTGCCGGCGCGGCACTCGCCGCAGATGGGATTCGAAGGCGCCAACGTGATCTTCGACACGTGGGTGCATCCGCTCATGATGGGGCTCGAGGAACATCTGCTGCACATGTTCCGCGACGACTTCGAATTCGGCGACGGGACCTCGCCATCGCACCTGCACCACGCGGCACCCAAGGCGGTGACGGCGACGGCACCGGTGCGGGAAACCGCCGATGTGTTGGCCACCTCCTGCTCCACCCCCACCCCCACCGGGACCCACGAGATCGTGGTGCCCGAGGCGGCAAGCGCCGTGGGGCTCACCGAAGAAGAGGGCGAAACCCCCGCCCCGTCATCCGCCCAGCCCGCCTCGGTGACCAGCACGCAGTGGCTGCCGCCGGCGGAGGCGGAACTCAAGAAGATTCCGTTCTTTGTGCGCGGCAAGGCGCGCCGCAACACCGAACGGTATGCCCTCGAGCACGGGATCGCCGAGATCACCGTGGACACCCTGTACGACGCCAAGGCATTCTATGGCCGCTGACACCCGCACTCCCGCAATGCGCGTCTGCATCACGACGCTGGATGCTCACCTGGCTGACGCGTTCGACCGCGCCAAACAGGGACTCGCACGCATCCCGGGATTGCACGTGTCCATGCACATCGCGGCCGACTTCGGCACCGATCCCAAGGCCGCCGAGCGTGCGCGCCAGGACATCGCGAAAGCCAACATTGTGGTGTGCACGCAGCTGTTTCAGGAGGAGTACGCCAATGAGGTGCTCCCCGCGGTGCTCGCGCGTCGCGCCGACGCCGACGCGGTGCTCTGCGCGTTGTGCACCCCGGAACTCGTGAAGTGCACCCGGCTGGGCAAGTTCGACATGTCCGGCGGCGAAAGCCGGTCGCCCTTCTCCCCCATCTCGCTGCTCAAGAAGCTCCGCGGGTCGCGAGGCGACGGCAAGAGCAGTGGCGAGCGGCAGATGAGCGCCCTGCGTACACTTCCCAACCTGCTCAAGTTCATTCCGGGCACGGCGCAGGATGTGCGGGCGTATCTGTTGCTCATCCAGTATTGGCTGGCCGGCAGCGACGAGAACATCGAACAGATGATCCGCTACGCCGTCGACCGCTACGCCGCGGGCCCGCGGGCGAAGTTCAAGGGCGCCCTCAAGCCGGCGCAGCCGGTGACGTATCCCGAAGTGGGGCTCTGGCATCCGGCGCTGCCCAATCGCGGCATCACCGAGGAATTGTCGGCGCTTCCCAAGCGCGCCCACGCCACCGGAACGGTCGGCCTTCTCGTGGGCCGTTCGTATCTGCTGGCCGGCAACGTCGCGCATTACGCGGCCGTGGTGAACGCACTCGAGGCGCGAGGGCTCACGGTGGTGGCCGGCTTCTCGTCGGCGCTCGACGCGCGCCCCGCGATCAGCAAGTACTTCGTGGATGCGCGCGGACACGCCACCATCGATGCCATGATCAACCTCACCGGCTTCTCGCTGGTGGGCGGACCGGCGTACAACGATTCGGTCGCGGCGCAGGCGGTGCTCAAGCAGCTCGACGTCCCGTACCTCACCCTGCAGACGCTCGAGTTCCAGACGATCGAGGAGTGGCAGCGCGATGCGCGCGGGCTGAACCCGCTGCAGGCCACGCTGCAGATCGCCATTCCCGAACTCGATGGGGCCATCGTGCCCACGGTGTACGGGGGCAAGGGGCAGCCGGTTGAAGGGAAGCCGGCCGCTTCGGAGCCTATCCCCGAGCGCATCGAACGCGTGGCGGAACGCGTGAGCCGCCTGGTGACGCTGCGCCGGAAGGCGCGGGGCGAGCGCAAGGTGGCCATCATCCTGTTCAACTTCCCGCCCAACGCCGGCAACACCGGCTCGGCGGCGTATCTCGCCGTCTTCCCGTCGCTGCAGCGCGTCCTCGCCGAAATGAAGGAAGCGGGCTATACGGTCGACTTGCCCGGCAGCGTCGATGAACTGCGGGAACGCATCACGCAGGGTAATCGCGAGCAGTTCGGCGCGCCGGCCAACGTGCACACGCGCATTCCCGTGGACGATCACGTGCGGCGCGAGAAGTACCTCAAGGAAATCGAGACGACGTGGGGCCCGGCGCCCGGTCGTCAGCTCGCCGATGGGCAGAGCATTCAGGTGATGGGCGCCATGTTCGGCCATGTGTTCGTGGGGGTGCAGCCCAGCTTCGGCTGGGAAGGCGACCCGATGCGTCTGCTGTTCGAAGGCGGCTTCTCGCCCACGCACGCCTTCAGCGCGTTCTATCGTTGGCTCAAGGAAGACTACAAGGCTGATGCCGTGCTGCATTTCGGTACGCACGGCGCGCTCGAGTTCATGCCCGGCAAGCAGTCGGGACTCGATGCCACCTGCTGGCCGGAACGCCTGATCGGCGACCTGCCCAACGTCTACCTGTACGCCTCCAACAACTCGTCGGAAGGCACGCTCGCCAAGCGCCGCGGCAACGCCACGCTGGTGTCGTATCTCACGCCGCCGGTCAGCAACGCCGGGCTCTATCGTGGTCTGGCCGATCTCAAGACGGGCCTCGATCGTTGGCGCCAGATGGACAGCGGGCGGGCGGCAGACGCCGACCAGCTGCGCACGCTCGTGCAGCAGCAGGCGGCGGCGGTGGAGCTCGCGAAGGCCGAACCGGCGTGGACGCCCGACGAAACCGACGCGCGCATCGCCGAGATCCGCGAACGGCTGCTGGAGCTGGAGTACAGCCTCATCCCCACGGGGCTGCACGTGGTGGGTGAGCCCATGACGGCCGAGGCGCGCGTCGAGATGCTCATCGAGATGGCGCGCTCCGGACGTCCCGAGGTGGAGCTGCCGAGCATCGGGGACACGGTGCTGGCGGGGCACGGCGACAAGCGCACGGACGATGTGCAGGGCGCGGCCGTGGAAGCGGTCGTGCGGGCCGCCGTACAGGCGCTCGTGGACCAGGGCGATCGTCGCGCCGCGCAGAACGCCGGACGCGCCGCAGCCAAGGCGTGCGGCATGCGCCTCGCCAACGACAAGCAGTTCGACCAGCATCTCGAGCTGCTGGCCGGCTACGATGTGGCGCTGCGGGAAGACCGCGAAGTGGACGGCGTCCTGCGGGCGCTCGATGTGCGCTACGTGGAGCCCGCGCCGGGCGGTGACCTCCTGCGCAATCCGCAGGTGCTGCCGTCGGGGCGCAACATCTACGGCTTCGACCCGTATCGCGTGCCCAGCGCCGCCGCCATGCTCGAAGGGCGGGGACGCGCCGAGCAGCTGCTGGTCAAGCACCGGCAGGAAACCGGGGAGTTCCCCGAGACGGTCGCCGTGGTGCTCTGGGGTACCGACAACATGAAGAGCGAAGGCACGCCGCTCGCGCAGGTCATGGCGATGATGGGCGTGGTGCCGCGCTTCGACAGCGTGGGGCGTCTCACGGGGGCACGCCTGCTGCCGCTCGAGAGCCTCGGTCGGCCGCGCGTGGATGTGGTCATCACCCTGTCCGGCATCTTCCGCGACCTGCTGCCGTTGCAGGTGAAGCTGCTCGCCGAAGCGTCGCTGCTGTGCGCGAAGGCGGAGGAAGATCCCGCGAGCAACTACATCCGCAAGCATGTGCTGGAGACGATGCGCGACACCGGCTGCACGCTGGAGCAGGCCTCGCTGCGCGTCTTCTCCAATGCCGACGGCGCCTACGGATCGAACGTCAATCTGCTCATCGAGACGGGCACGTGGCAGGACGAGAACGAACTGGCTGACCTGTTCGTGCAGCGCAAGGGCTTTGCCTACGGTCCCGACGGCAAGCCGCAATCGCAGCCGGCGCTCATGAAGCGGGCCCTCGGCAAGGCGACGCTGTCGTTCCAGGGGCTCGATTCGGTGGACCTCGGCGCCACGGACATCGACCAGTACGTGGAGTCGCTCGGCGGCATGACGCGCGTCATTGCCCAGCAAAACGATGGCAAGGCGCCCGCCGTGTACGTGGGTGACTACGGACAGGGGCAGGGCAAGGTGCGCACACTCAAGGAACAGGTGGAGCTGGAATCGCGCACCAAGATGCTCAACCCCAAGTGGTACGAGGCGCAGATCCAGTACGGCTACGAGGGCGTCCGCAACATCACCGGGCATCTCACCACCACCCTCGGCTGGTCGGCGACCGGTGGCAAGGGGACGGTGCCGCAGTGGGTGTACGCGGAGGCCAGCAAGACCTTCGTGCTGGACGAGGAGATGCGGAAGCGCATCGCCGATGCGAATCCGGATGCGGCGCTGGGCATTGCGCAGCGATTGCTGGAAGCGAACGACCGCGGGTACTGGCAGCCCGATGACGCCACGCTGGAGGCGTTGCGGGATGCGGCCGCCGATCTGGAAGACCGTCTTGAAGGTGTGTACGCGGCTTAACCTGTAGCACCCCCACTCCCCACGGGTAACGCAGCATGGCAACAATGAAACTCCCCATCGTGGACGCGCTCGGTGACGGCGACGGCTCCCTGCAGGTCCACCTGGACGAAAACCAGAAGATCGAGGGAGCGCTCGTCATTGCCGTGTATGGCAAGGGCGGCATCGGGAAGAGCACCACGTCGAGCAACCTGTCGGCGGCGTTCTCGAAGCTGGGCAAGCGCGTACTGCAGATCGGGTGCGACCCGAAGCACGACAGCACGTTCACGCTCACGAAGAAGATGGTGCCCACCGTCATCGACGTGCTCGAAAGCGTGGACTTTCATGCGGAGGAGCTGCGGCCGGAAGACTTCATGTTCGAGGGCTTCAACGGCGTGCAGTGCATCGAGGCCGGCGGTCCCCCCGCGGGGACGGGCTGCGGCGGGTACGTGACCGGCCAGACGGTGAAGCTGCTGAAGGAGCATCACCTGCTCGAGGACACCGACGTGGTGATCTTCGATGTGCTGGGTGACGTGGTGTGTGGCGGCTTTGCGGCACCGCTCCAGCACGCGCACTACTGCCTCATCGTCACGGCCAACGACTTCGACTCGATCTTTGCCATGAACCGCATCATTGCGGCCATTCAGGCGAAGTCCAAGAACTACAAGGTGCGACTGGGCGGCGTGGTCGCGAACCGCTCGCGCGAGACGAACGAGATCGACCGTTTCAACGCCGCGGTCGGCCTCAAGACCATGGCGCACTTTCAGGACGTGGACGCCATTCGTCGCAGCCGGCTCAAGAAGTGCACGATCTTCGAGATGGAGCCCACCGAGGACGTGGTGCAGGTACAGCACGAGTACCTCGAGCTCGCGCGCAAGATGCTCGAGGATGTGGTGCCGCTCCCTGCGGCACCGCTCAAGGATCGCGAAATCTTTGACCTCTTGGGATTCGACTGATGGCTCCGACCGTGAACAATCCTCCGACTCCAGGTCCGTCGTTCGAGGGAACGCCGCTTGGGGGTTCGCACGCCGCATCGGTGTCGTACCGCGAGCGGCGGGCCTGGATCGGGGAGTATTTCGACCGCACCGCCGCCGACGCCTGGAAGGCGCTCACCTCTGATGCGCCGGTGTCCAGGGTGCGCGCCACGGTGCGCGCCGGTCGGGATCGCATGCGCAGCACGCTGCTGGCGTGGCTGCCTCCCGACCTGCATGGCAAACGGGTGCTCGATGCTGGCTGCGGTACCGGGACGGCATCGATCGAGCTGGCTCAACGGGGGGCCGAGGTGGTGGCGATCGATCTCTCCCCCACGCTCGTGGAGCACGCGCAGGAGCGGGCGGAGGAGATGGGAATCGACGACATCGATTTCCGCTCCGGGGACATGCTCGACCCGTCGCTCGGGCCCTTCGATTACGTGGTGGCCATGGATTCCATCATCCACTACGAGCTGGAGGACATGGTGAAGGCGCTGGCCACGCTGGCCCCGCGGGTGAACGAGCGCATGCTCATCACCGTGGCGCCACGCACTCCCATGCTCTCGGTGATGCGCGCCGTGGGGAAACTCTTTCCGCGCTCCGACCGCTCCCCGTCCATCGTGCCGGTGTCCGAGAACGCCTTCCGCAAGGCGCTGGCCGCGGAGCCGGTCCTTGACAGCTGGGGGATGGTGGGCACCAGGCTCATCGAGTCCGGGTTTTACCGATCGATGGCGATCAATCTGCAACACGCCACGCTGGGTGCCCATGGCACGCGGCGGGGCTGACCGACACATGCCGAAGCACCGGGAGGACGCAGGATGGACGTGATGACATGGGGGCTGGTGGCGGCTGCCGCCGTGGGGGGAGGGGTCTGGTATGCGGCGTCGCGCACGAGCGAGGTGCCGTGCACCGTCGACTTGGAGATGACCCACGACCATTTCCACGCCCACGTGGATCTGCAAGGGGTGGAGGTCGATCCCGGCGACGAGGTGCTGGTACGCAACACGCCCAACCGGATCGCGTTCGGCACGACCACCACGTTCGAATCGAGCGCCGAAGTGAAGCGCGCGAGCTGGCTCAAGCGCCAGATCGTGAAGCTCACCGGCGGCACCGAAATTCACGAACTCTACGAAGTCGGCTTCGAAGGCTGATCAAACATGTACTCCACCGAGACAGACGTCCCCGTCCGCGCGATGAAGCCGGTGAACGACACGACGAAGGCGGCCCAACAGGACGCCATCCTCAATCCGCGCTTCTACACCACCAACTTCGCCGAAATCGACGCGCTCACGATCACGCCGGAGAACCGGCAAATGTGGGATGAGATTCTGGCGGAGTTCCGGCGCGATCCCAACAAGGATCACTTCAAGCGCAACGCCGAGTTCGATCAGGACTTCTCCGACATGGACCCGGCGCTGCGTGAGCAGTTCATCGAGTTCCTCACATCGTCGGTGACGGCCGAGTTCTCGGGGTGCATCCTGTACGCCGAGATCAAGAAGCGCATCACGAACCCCGACGTGCGCGAACTGTTCGGCTTCATGAGCCGCGACGAAGGGCGCCACGCGGGCTTCATCAACCACACGCTGAACGATTTCAACGTGGCGGTCGATCTGAGTTTCCTCACGAAGTCCAAGAAGTACACGTACTTCCAGCCCAAGTTCATCTACTACGCCACGTACCTGTCGGAAAAGATCGGCTACGCGCGCTACGTCACCATTTATCGCAACTTCGAGAAGCAGCCGGACAAGCGGTTCCATCCGATCTTCAAGTGGTTCGAGAACTGGTGTCTCGACGAGTTCCGCCATGGCGAGGCGTTCGCGGTGCTCATGCGCTCCAATCCGCAGTTTCTTGGCGGAGTGAACAAGTTGTGGATCCGCTTCTTCCTGTTGGCCGTGTTCTGCACCATGTACATACGCGACCATGCCCGGAAGCCGTTCTTCGACTTCATGGGCATCAACGTCGATGAGTATGATCGCAGTGTGATCAAGCTGACGAACCTCATCAGCCGGCAGGTGTTCCCTGAGACCTTGGATACCGACAGCGAGGCCTTCTGGGGGCTGATGCATCAGATGTGGCTCAATACGGACGCGATGCGGAAGGCGGAAGCCAATGGAGGCGGGGTGTTCACCAAACTCAAGGTCACGGCACTGAAGGTCGCCAACGGGCTCACCTTCCTGCGGTTGTTCCTGCGCACGCCGCATCGTCAGCCGCTGCCGGCCGACGTGCGCATGCAGCCGGTCTGGTAAGCACATGGGCAAGTCCGCTCCTCTCGGCGCGCGTGTCTGGCAGAAGCTGGGCACACGATTCCTGCCCTTCGCCGACGTGGCCACGCCCGAGCTGCCGCTTGGGCGCTTGCTGCGCTTGTCGATGTTTCAGCTGTCGGTGGGCATGGTACAAACGCTGTTCGTGGGCACGCTGAATCGCGTCATGATCCTGGAACTGCGGGTGCCGGCGTCGCTGGTGGCGATCATGCTGGCGATCCCGCTGCTGGCGGCGCCGTTCCGGGCGTTGGTCGGATTCAAGTCGGATACACACCGGAGCATTCTGGGGTGGCGCCGGGTGCCGTTCTTGTGGGGCGGCACCATGGTCCAGTTCGCTGGCCTGAGCATCATGCCGTTCGCGCTGCTCGTGCTCTCCGATGGACCGCGGGTGGGGCCGTCGTGGATTGGTCATGCCGGAACGGCGCTGGCGTTCCTGCTTGTCGGTGCCGGCGCGCACACGACGCAGACGGCGGGGCTGGCCCTGGCCACGGACCTTGCCGATGAGGACAAGCGCCCACGGGTGATCGCCTTGATGTACCTGACGATGTTGTTGGGGACGCTGGTCAGTGCCTTGGTGCTGGAGGGCGTGCTCCGGGATTTCTCGGCCATGCGCCTGATCCAGGTGATTCAGGGCACGGCGGTCTTCACCATCGTGGTGAATGTGGTGTCGCTCTGGAAACAGGAGCCGCGCATCCGGGGGGTCGTGGAGTACAAGAAGGGAGAACGCCGCCCGTTGTTCCGTGATGCCTGGCGCGCCTTTTCGGAGGGCGGGCAAGCCGTGCGCCTGCTCACCGCGTCCGGGCTCGGCTTCTTCGCGTTCAATCTCCAGGATGTCCTTCTGGAACCGTATGGGGGCGAGATCCTGAACTTGTCGGTGTCGTCCACGACGCTCCTCACCGCGCTCATGGCGATGGGGGCGGTGGCGGCGTTCTGGTTGTCGGCCGTGCTGCTTCGGCGGCGCACGGACCCTATCCGATTGGCCGCGGTGGGCGCATTGTTGGGGGTCCTCGCATTTGCGTTGGTGACCTTCGCGGGCCCGCTCGGTTCCCCCACCGTGTTTCGCGTTGGCGTGGTGCTGATCGGCTTTGCGGAAGGGCTTTTCGGCGTCGGCACGTTGTCGTATGCGATGGACATGCGTGATGCGTCGCAACATGGTATTGCGTTAGGGGCCTGGGGCGCGGTCTTCGCGACCGCTGAAGGGCTGTCGTTTGCGTTGAGCGGCGTCATGAAGGATTGGTTGTCACACCTCGCATCTCGCGGAGTATTGGGCCCGGCGCTCACTGGGCCCGGTGTCCCGTACTCCGCGGTGTACGTGCTGGAAATCGTCATGTTGTTCGTCACACTGGTTGCACTGGGGCCGTTGGTTGATAAACGCCGAGCGACCGTCGAGGCCGGCAGTCCGCGGTCGTTCGGGTTGGCAGACACGCCGGCGTAACGCGTCGAAGGATGTTGTGGGCTGTGTGGTTTCCCCTTTTTTCGGAGTCAGCACATGATGAAGTACGTGGACGGAGCGCAGATAGCGATTTACGCGTTCTGGCTCTTCTTTGGAGGGCTGGTTTACTACCTGCGCCGGGAAGACAAGCGGGAAGGCTATCCCCTCGAGTCGCCACAAGGCCCGCGTGAAGGCTGGCCCAAGCCGGCGGATCCGAAGACCTACTTGCACCGCACCCATGGTGATGGAGGAGCGCACTAATGTCGGAGATCAAAGCGGAGCCGGCCGACTACTACAACGGGTCGCCATTGATTCCTACCGGGAATCCCATGGTTGATGGGGTCGGACCTGCGTCGTGGGCGAATCGCTCGGATACGCCGGACATGACCTTTCATGGCACGGCCAAGATCGTCCCGATGCGTCTCGACCCGACGTTTTCGATTGCCAAGGGCGATCCGGATCCGCGCGGCTTGCCCGTCATTGCCGCAGACAAGGTCATCGCCGGCACGGTCATCGAGGTGTGGGTCAATCGATCGGAACCGCAGGTGAGCTACTACGAGGTGCAACTCGCAGGCAGCGAGGCGCGCCGCCTCTTGCCGGTGGGCTTCGTGCAGTGGCCGAACCTCGGCCTGTGGGGCAATGACCGGTTGCTCGTGAAGGCGATCACGGCGGCGCAGTTCGCCGATGTGCCGACCATCAAGCGAGACGATCAGATCACGTTGCTCGAAGAAGACAAGATCTGTGGGTACTACGCCGGTGGGCATCTCTATGCCTTCGACGAGCGCTCGCAGCCGATCATATGAGTTCTGCCGCCGGCGGCGCGCCGCAATACATCCGCGGCGTGCCGCACCCGCTTCCCGCCGGTGAGCGCCTTCTCTGGGAAGGCGGCCCTTCAACGAGTGCCGTGGCGACCCATGTGTTCCATTGGCGTCTCCTGGCGGCATACTTCGCGATCATGCTCGCGTACTGGGCCTTCTCCACGACAGAGCCCGTGGGCACCAAGGTCTGGGTGGTGAGCTTTGTGGTGCGTCTGGGGCTGGCCGCGTTCGTCCTGGCAACCGCCTTCGGACTCGCCAAGACCGTGGCCTCCACCACGTGGTACGCGATCACGTCGCAGCGCGTCGTGTTGCGCATCGGGATGGTGTTCTCGATGTCCATCAACATTCCGTTCAAATTGCTCGCGTCTGCCGGCGTGGGGCAGTTCCCGGACGGGTCCGGACAGGTGCACCTCGAAATCGTCGCGGGACATCGTTTGGCATACATCGCGCTCTGGCCGCATTGCCGCGTCTTTCGCCTCAATCAGCCGCAACCCTTGTTGCGTGGCTTGATGGAGCCGCAACGCGTGGCCGCGATTCTCTCCGATGCCGTCGCGGCGGCCGCCGCCGCCGATGGCACGTCGCGCGTCGAGCGAGGGGAAGAGTCGTCGCGCGTCGTTGACCGCCAGACCGTCGCGCAACCAGCTGGAGCGTAGGCGATGAGCGGTATCGTTTTCGAGCCGGAACCGGGATCCAGCGGTGATGGGCATTCGCTGAAGGTCCCGAAGCCCGCGCTCTACATGGCAGGGCTGGTGGTGCTGACCACCTTTGCACTGGCCATTGCCGCCAGTGTGTTCGGGATCGGTGCCGATCGTGAACAGCCCTCGGCCGTGCTCGTGGAACGGATGCTGCGGTTTCAGGACTCCCCCGATCACGGCATCACCGTGATCGACGCGACCACGAACACCGTCGCCGTCCAGTTGCCGCCGAATGGCAACGGCTTCTTGCGTGGCGCGTTACGCGCCCTCACGGGGCGACGTCGCGCTGCTGGTGTTGGCAGCGACCAGCCATTCCGCCTCGTGCGCTATGTCGATGGTCGGCTCGTTCTGATCGATCCGGTCACAACGCAGCACGTCACGATCTCGAGCTTCGGCACCACGCAGATCGAGAGCTTCGACAATCTGCTCAAGGCAACCCCGGGGCCCGGGCCCGCGGCTGACGCGCCCTTCATCCCCGTCCGCTAGGGCCCTCAGGGACACGCGGCTGCCATCGAGAGCGGGCCGGCGGTCATTCGCGCCGGCCCGTGGCGTTCACCGTCACATTGCACGTCACGTCACCTCCCGAGCGCATGCGGCGGTAGTAGACGATGCTGACGGTCACCTGTAGCCCCCCGGTAGGCGTGAAACGCCCGTTCAAGCGCGTGGTCAGGGCCGTCATCGTGCGGGCTTGATCAGGAACGATACGAAAGGTGCTGGCGAACCACCCTTCGGCGTCGATGTTGCTGGGAAAGACATCGCCGCCGACAAACGCCACGCTCAGCGTGTCGTCGCCAGGACGATGTTGCACCACCGCGATGTCCTCGGCGTTGGGCGCCTTCGCCCAGACATCAACACACTCGCGCGATCCCGCGGCGCGCGCGGCCTCGTAACGTAGTCGGAATCGCCCCGCCACCCCCTTGGTGCGCACAGCCCCTTCGCCGTCTACTGGCGAGGGGGCGCCTGCCGCCCGAAAGCGCAACGGGACACCGAACTCGCTGATGATTTCGTCGATGTCATCCTTGCGGATTTCGTAGCGCAATCCGGTTTTCTGGTCGCGAAACAGGACCGAACCGGCCTGGACGACATCCACCCGGCCACGCAGCACCTGCCCACTACGCATGCGCAGTTCGTCGAATGTCATCATCGGGCGACCCGCCGATGGTGAAAGGACGCGGGGCTCACCGCCAGCGCGTCGAGCAGGTTGCACAAACATCATGCGCGCAGAATCTGCCGATGCCGGGAGGACGGCTTTCGTGATGGATGGCACCCCTGGCTGTTCCGTGGCAATCACGGGCACGCCACCGGTAATGGTCGAGGGAACGAGGCGACCCCCACGGAGCGGTGTGATGCTGGCCGGTGCGACCGGAACGGCGAAGCTGCCGGCTGATCCTTCTGGCGTGGCCAAGGGGGACTGCACCGTGGATCCGCTGTCGCCGCGACCCGGCGGCGCGACCGCTGGTGCGCCTTGCGCCGGTAGGCTCTTTACCGGCGCCCCGTTGGCGGCGACGATCGGCGCCGGGCTGGGCGACGGGAATGACGCCTGTCGCGGGGACATGGCGACCCGCACCAGAACACTCGTTGCGATCAGCGCGAGTGCGCCAGCGACACCTTTGGTGACCCAGTCGACAACGGGAGATATCGCGGCGGACCGAGACGTCCGGTTCGCGGACGTCGCAGCGACTGTCGTACCCGTTGCCAAAGGGCCCGCCCGTGCTGCGCCGCGACTCCGCGACCCGCTCCCCTTTGTACGAATCAGGCGGGGGGCAATCGATCGCGGGAGCGGCGCCGGGCTCGTGCTCTTCTTCGGCGCCGGCGCCGACACCGCTGATGTCGTCGGCGTTGCTCGCCCATGCGTTGGGGCACGTGACTGGGGCGCTGGCGTCGCGACCGGTTCAGGCGGCGGCGCCACGGTGAGTTGGGACGAACTGATCACGCCAAGTGCATACGCCCACGATTCGAGCGCCCAACGGGCCATCTCCGGCAGGAGGAACCGCTCAGCGCACCATTGCAGCAGAAACGGGGACACCATGGCGTTCCAGCGAGCCTGATCCAGTGCGGTCGTGGGGAGCGTGGTGTGCCAGCCTCGCCGATACGCCTCGAGCAGCAACTCGGCATACGGACGGGCATCGCTTCCGGCGTGGTCGAGCAAACGATTGCGTACCACCAGCAACGTCGGCTGATGCCAGTCGACCGGATGTTCCGTGATCAGGGTGCGAAGCGCATCGCGCATCCGCTGGCGTGGATCAAACCTGAAGGCTGTCGTCGTCATTCGGCGTGGCCCTCTCCGTCCCTGCGGGGAGTCGCGTGGCCAGCAGGTCTGCGTTTACGACGCATTGCTGCTGTCGCCCCCAACGGATGATCGCGCTGGTGCGCGTCTCACTTTCCGCGTGGAAGCCATCGAGGGTGAACCGCCCGCGCATGCGGAACTGCCACGAGATGTGGTCTGTCGTCCCCGCACTTGGCACTACCACAAACCAGCCATCGGCGGCGAGGGATCCCCGCACCGGACGCATGGACAACGAGAACTCGGTGGCGCCTGGGCGGTGTGTGATGACCTCCTCGCTGACTCGGGCAGTGCCGAGGGCGCGCGCCACGACATCGCAGTTCTCCGTGCCATTCACCGACCGAACGTACTGCACCACGCGATAGCGGCCCGCCACGCCCCGTTCGCGTACTGCTGAGGCCAATACTTCGGCGCGCGGCGGCGAGGGCATGTCGCGGGCACTATCGAGGACCACGGGCATGGCGAGGGGGCTCGCTGCATCGTCCGCCTCCTTGGACTGTGGCTTTGGCGCAATCGGCGGTGCGGCCTGCGCCACCGTATCGGTGGGGCCTACTGCTGCGCGGCGCTGGAGTGCCACCCACAGCGAGCCCCAGCAGACGATCGCCAAGAACGCGAACAATCCCACCGCGCGCAGTTCGTAGGGTTGCCAGACAGGACCAGCCGAGCCACTGCCAGCCCCGGGCATCGCGTGCGATGCGTGTCCGACGGCCGGCGCTGGCGCACTGCTTCGCCGCGGTGTGTGGTGAGAGGCCCGGCTCGTTGAATGGCCCGAGGGCTTCCGCCCTGACGCTGCCGTTCCCGCAGGTGCTTGCCCATCGGCACGGACCGCGGAGCCGACATCAGCAGAATGCATCGAGCGCGGCGAGTCCGCTGTCGCCGTCAGCCCCAACGCGACGCCCCAGACATCGACGGCCCAGCGTGCCACCTCCGGCTGCAGGTAGCGCGCCGCGATGATGCGATGCACCTGAGCGGCGCGCACGGTGCTCCACGCCGCAGGGGGCTGCGTGGGAGTACCCTGCGGCGACAGAGCAGGGCGCACCATCTGGCCCAGGTCCAGCAGGAGCTCCACAAGGGGGCGAAAATCGCTGCCGCAGTGGTCGAGCATCAGATTACGCTCCGCCATGGTCAGCTCTCTCTGGCCATGCTGCGTAAGCGGCCATACGGTCAGCACCGCGTCCTGCACTCGCGCGAAGGCATCACCGACCAAAGACGGCGGCGAGAGCGAAGGACGCGGGTCAGGGAACGACGACATGACGAATCAAGCGCTCTAGGTGAGCGGGGCCAACCGCAGGACACGCGCAGGCAAGTCGTCGCCGATGAGCAGAGTCAGTCCGTGCACCACTTCGATCGACGTGTTGCGGCGGATCGCTGGGCCATCCACCACGTACCACGGGGTATCGCTCGTATTCACCAGCCACCACTTGCCGGCGTGCTGCGCGACGTATCCTCGCGGTGTCCGATCTGCGCGCTCATCGGGCAGGCACCCCACGCGGAGGTGCCAGTCGTGCAAGGCCAGATGATGCCAGAGCACGAGCAGGTCCTGTTCGTCGACCATGCCTTGCGGCGTCTCACGCCAGTAGTGCGCCGCGAACACCGGGCCGCTGATCCGTTCGTTGCCGGCGAGCGAGGTGAACGGGAGGCCTGCGCCCAGCACGGTCCATTTCCCGTTGGCAAGCGGATGCAACCGTTGCATCGTTTTGTACAGCGCCACCTCCCATTCCGCCGCATCGGCCCGCAGCCGAGGGGTATGAAGCCCATCGACAAACGTGCGGGTGAAGCATTGGGAAAGGGCGTGGCCCAGACGGCGGTACGGAATCAGCACGGGGACGTGCGGCGGGTTTCGCTTGTCGGTGGGATGCTCGATGAACAGCGCCCGCGAGCCCATCGAGAGGCGCTCGTCTTCCTCGGCCGAGCGCGTGCTGTTGACCCGCTTGCCCTGCAACGGATGTCTATTCAGCAGCAACTCGTAGAGCAGTACGGCCAGGGCATGCTTGTCCGTGGCTATGCTGGGCTGCGCGGTGCCGGCGAGCACTTCGGGCGCAATGTATCCGGGTGTCCCGAGCACGGCTGGCGGTGCAACGCCAGGCACCACCAGCGAGTCGATGTCGATGATGCAGGCATCGCCGCCCTTCGGGTCTACGAGCACATTCTTGTTGGAGAGGTCGGCGTGAGCGAGTCCCGCCATGTGCAGGCGTCGCACGGCGCGCGCCAGCCGTACGGCCACTTGCAGGCGTGTCAGCAGCGTCCCCGTCTCGGCCTGTGGGACAAACTTTGACGCCTTCCCGCCGGTGAACCATCGCACCTCTTTTTCCTGTTGCGATCCGAACCGGTCCGTGAAATAGAAGTTCGGGCGATAGGTCGGCGTCACGACCGCCAACGGAGGCCACACCAGTTGCTGCCGTCGGGCAAACTCGATGGGGGACGCCTGCTCGCCGCTGGCCATCCCTACCGGCCAACAAAAATACGGCGCCCAATAGGCTCCGTTGTTGGCGAGGGCCGGGTTGTAGTTGGTGAGAATGCGAGTGAGGCGATCCATTCGTTCCCGCCGGTCGCTCAGCGCGCCGTAGTAGAACCCCACGGCGAATTGCCGATCCCGTGTGAGAAAGACGCGCTTTTCGGCGCCGGTCCCCACCGGTTCGTCCTCGAGTTGCAGCGTGCGCCCATCGGTCAGGCGGCAAGTCACCGTGCCCATATGTAGCTAGGCCGTGGGGCGGGACGTGGCAAACGCCGAGGCGGTGGCCAGACACAGCGTGCGATCGTCGTTTTCCCCGCGCTTCTCAAACGCCAGCCATTCCGTAAGGGCGTGTACTGGATCGGCCGCCTGCAAAACGCTGCCCGTAAACACGGGGAGGAGTGCGGTGGGCAACGCGGTCTCACCAGAGATCCCGTCGCGCAGCGTGGTGACCAACACGCGAGCATGTCGCGTGAACGGGTACCAGGGATCCTCTACGCCATCGCTGGCCAGCAACACACCACTCACATGGTCGCCGGGCTGCACACGGAGCGACGATTGCAGCACGTCGAGTGCGCCATCATCGGGAAGAAAGTGCGTGACTTCGCCAGAAAAATCCCCGGTGGCTGCCGTGAAGGGATGCGACAGCGCCCCATCGGTGTGCTCGACCGCCATGGCGCCATCACCGACCTGCATCACGGCCAACATGCCGTCATGCCAGGCCGCCACCAGCAGCGTGGTGCGCAAATCGCGAAGGGCTATGCCGACACGCGCGGCAAACTCCTGCAGGCGATCGTTCGCCATCTGCGCCGCATGGCGCATAGCCGGCCCCAGAGCGTCGCGTGCGGCGCGGCCATGTTGCACTGCGTCGCGCAGCGCGTGCGTTACGGTGACGGTGGCAATCGCCGCGCCCAAGCGACTGTACGTGGCCGAGCCGGCCCCGTCGGCCACGGCGGCACACCACCCTCGCGAAAAGTGCAGCAGATGGCCGGCATCCTCGCGATGATCCCCGCGGTGCGCATGCAGGCGTCCCCGACGCGAGCCGAGCAGCAGCGACCAGCCATCGGCACGTGTGTGGGTTCCCGTGGCCTCGTGCACTGCAGCCGCATTGCCCGTCGCGTAGAGCCCGGGCGCGACGGCTTCGAGATGCTCGCGCCATTCGTCCGGGCACCACGGTGCCGTGGGTACCAACGCGTTCCAGATGGGGCGGGGAGGCGGTTCCGCCCCGGCAGGGGGCGTGGCTGGAGTGGAGACCGCTTCAGACGTGTCTGCGGCGCTGCCAACGCTTGGAGCAGCGGCGGCGGCAGAAGCGTCGGATGATGTGATGGGGCCAGTGGGCACGCCGTGTATCACGACTTACGGAACGATCGTGATGCCGGGCGGCGGCGGCAACGTGATGCTGCCTCCATCGGCCACGGCACCGACTTTGGCACTCGTCTGCTTGACGCTGGCCGACACAAAACGGAAAAACGCCTTGAACGCATCCGGCGACATGTCCTGCATCTGGATCACCGTCTCCGTGATCTGCTTGAGGACCTCGGTGTCGGCCTGATCACCACACGCCACGGCGATGATGTTGGCCGGTCGGCGCTCACGCAGCTGCTGGGCGTACATCGGCCAATCCACGTCGGTTGGGGCGCCATCGGAGAGCACAAAGACCAGGGGGCGCCAATCTCCTTTCTGTTCGGCGGTTGTCCGCACGATTTCCCGGTCGAAACACTCCAACAGCAGCCGCAGCCCGTCGCCAAAGTTGGTCTGCCCGCTGGCCTGCAGGTCTGGCGGGTTGAACATCGCCACTTCGGTCAGCGGAACCGCCTGCTGGGCCGAGTTGGAGAAGGTCAGCACTGACAGGAACGCGCTTTCGATCGCCTGCGGGTCACCCAGGAGGTCGCGGTGCAGCTGGCGAATCCCCGACTTCACCGATTCGATGGGGGTACCCTGCATGGAGCCGGATACGTCGGCGACGATGTACACGGGCAGGCGGCGCGTAGACACAGTAGGAACTCGGCGGGAAAAGACGGGAAAGGAGCCGGGACGTTCGGGGACGTCCTGAGCTGACGCAGGACCAATGCGTAGAGGGCCGTTGCGGTTTCGGCCGTGTGGGGCAGAGTGTTTTGAGGGAAGGCACACTGCAAGAGGGCAGACGGCAGCCACACAGAGGGCAGTTGGCAGGAACTGCAAGTTGTACTGCCATCTGCCAACTGTAGTTCCTGCCGTCTGCTCTCATGCAGTGAGTCGCCCATCCCGCCCCTTGCCCCATACGCAAAACCCCGCGACGCCAAGGCGCCACGGGGTCGGGCCGCGCGGCGGGCCAGGGGCCCTATGCGCGGTGCTTGGTGCGTCCGGACTTAGTTCACGCCACCCACTGGAGTGGTGGCGGAACCAGGGCGGGCGCTGGTGCGCTGCGCGGGAGCTGCCGGAGCGGCAACCACCGTGCTGTCGGTCTTGGTGCTGTCGGCGGCGACGCGCATGATGCTGGGGAAGGGCACGCCGTTCCAGTCAGCACGCCCCCACATGGCCGGGAAGTCCTTGGCCATCTGGGCCCCGTACAGCGGCTTGTACGCGCCGTTGTGACAGGTCACGCATTGTGCCTTGGGTGCATCGCCCATGGAGCCGAGGCGAACGGCCGGATAGACCGGCTGCAGCGGTGCGAGGTAGTTCTGGTTCACGTCCCGCAGCATAAGGATGCCGTGGTACGCCGTGACACGCGCCGGTGGCGCTTCACGCCAGCTGGCGAACTGACGGGTGTTGTGGCAGTACGTGCAGTTCACGCCCAGGGAACGGGACTGTGAAATCATGAGCGCATACGTCCATTCCGCCTGCTTCGTCGAGCTGCGATTGGCGTTGCTCGGCGCCACCCCCTGCGTGATGACGCGAGCGCCGTCACGGTCGAGGTAGTGACGCAGGTAGTCCGTCTGGCTGGAGTAGAACCACAGCCCGTTGGGCAGCGGCTTACCCATGTGACAGGTATAGCAGGTCACCCCCGTGTTCTTCACGTGCTGCGAGTAGTTCCCGTTGATGTTCCGGGTCATCTGCAGCATGCGACGGGCCACGATCTTGGTGTACAGCGGCTTTCCGTTGGGTAGCGTGTCGTCCTGGAAGGCCGCCACGTTGTGGCAATACGCGCAGTTGCCGGTACCTGCCACCCACGTGCTCATCGCAATCATGGTGCGGTTGAACTCCGCAATGCTGATGTCGTTGAGCACCTGCACATTCTTCCAGGGAAGCGGCCCTGGCGGAGACTCGCCGGCGGGCGGCGGGCTCTGGGGGAGCTTCACCTGGGCAAACTTGGCCTTCAGGTCACCGCGATCGTAGTTCTGCTCCAATGCCGTACCGCGATAGCCCACCTGCACCGTATCGACCGACGCGTCGCCACAGGCTCCCAGTGTCAGTACTGACACTGGGACCATGGCGCGAAGGACATGACGAAGTCCGTATCTCACTGGGTACCCCCCGCCTTCGTCGAGTCGGTCTTGAGCGAATCAGCCATCAGCGAATCGACGACGATGGGTGCTGCTGCGGTGTCGGGCATGGTTGCGTTCTGTGGCACAACGTACGACGGGAAGGAATCCGGCGCCGTTCCCTGGTAGCGGCCACGGAGAAGCTCCTGCTGCTCCGGCGTGAGCTGGTTCTGCGCCGGATACGGCGCCACCAGACCATGCTTCACACCCCAGAGATACCAGTTATCCACCACCGTTCCGGTGAGCAGGATGCCAATGCCGCCGGTGAAGGTCGTGAGCACGGCAAACCACCACGCCCAGCGGTGAATCGATTCCATGGTGGCGTTGAAGCCCATGCACCACCGCCAGAAGAGCATGGAGCGCTCGGCGGCCGTTCCGCGGTCGGTGATCTGTTCGATTTCCCGCTCACCACCCATCCGAGCGACCGCCAGAATGGTGGCCCCGTGCATGGCGAACAACACGGCAGAACCGTAGAGGAACGCGATGGAGAGGGCGTGGAACGGATTGTAGTAGAGATTGCCGTACCGAATCGAGAACGCCGACGTCCAGTCGAGGTGCGGGAAGATGCCGAAGGGCACCATCTCGCTCCAGCTACCTACGAGCAGCGGCTGGAAGAAGAACGTGGAGTACAAGAAGATCGCGCTCGCGAAGGCCCACGGCAGCTGCGAGCCCATCTGCAGTGCACGGGCGCGTCGGTAGGTGCGGACCCACCAGAGCAGGATACTGACCGTGAGGAAGAAGCCGGCCATGAGGTACCAACCGCCCTGCTGGAGCGGTGGCACGCGCAGGCCGTACTGCGGTGGGGGCGGCTCAAGGGCAAGCCAGGGAAGCTGGCGGATAAACTCCACCGGATCCCAGCCCACAGAGGCCCACATGTTCAGGCCGATGATCTCGAAGGCGATGAAGCCACAGAGCAACGACAGGACACCGGCCGTGCCCAGATACACCGGGCCGATCTGGGCGTCACCGAACTTGCCGGCGAGATACGAGAAGGTGCCACTGCCGGCGCGCCCGCCGGGCGAATCATCCAGCGGAAGGCCGGGCTCGGGGACCGTCCGGACCTGCACGCGCGTGAAGAGGTTCTGGTATTCTAGCATGTGTGCGGGTGACCTCAGGACCAGATCGGAAGGTTGAGCCACCAATTCCACCATTCAGGCCAACCCTTCGTCCACAGGGGACCTGAAATCACGATGCAGATGGCACTCCACACCGCCGCACCAACCGCCAGAAACAGCCCGAGGCGGTGAATGCCGATGGCACCGATCGAGTAGCCGAGCAGGTCACGGAAGAACACGTTTTCCTGCTCACTTGTGCCGATGGGCGTTCCTTTCGGGGGGTTCGTCACCGAGAGGATCAGGGAGCCGTGCATCGCGAGGGCGAGACAGTTCGTGAAGAAGAACGTCACGCCAATCATGTGCGCCGGATTGTAGTGGAAGTGGAGGTACTGGTACCCCACATTCGACACCCAATCGAGGTGCGAGAAGATGCCGTACGGGAACCCATGTCCCCAGGCGCCGAGGAGAAGGGGACGGATGACCACCAGGGTCACGTAGGCCAGCACCGCGCCGCCGTATGCCCACGGGATGTGCATCCCCATACCCAGCTTGCGACTGATCTCAGCTTGGCGAAGCGCCCATGAGCCAAACGCGCCAATTGCGCACAGCGTGATGATCTGCCACAGACCGCCTTCGCGGATCGGTGCCAGCATCAGTCCGTACTTGAGATCTGGTGGCGCGATACTGATCTGCCAGAGATTCCAGGTGGGACCCATCGCCGCACCCCACACGCATAGCAGCGTGCCGAGCGCCACGAAGAAAATCGTGGTCACCCCAAAAAATCCGACGTAAAACGGACCGAACCAGAAATCGAAAAGATCTCCGCCGATTAGTGTGCCGCCGCGCACACGGTACTTCCGTTCGAAACTCAACATCGCCATGGGCGATCTCTCCGAACACTCAGAGTGGGACGAGCGAACAACGTGAGTGCTGCTGGCGCCGGCCGGGGATGACGTCGCACTGACACGTGCGAGTCGTCATCCCGGCAACGACGCACGAATTACCGGCCCGGTGGAAGCGGGGACATCTCCGCCGCCGCAGCCGGGGCTGCCACCCCAACGGGTGCCTGTCCAGCCGAGAGCGTCCCGTTTTCAATCCACGAGTAGCGCTGTGAGCTGAGCAAGATGAAGTGAATGACGAACGCGAGAACGCCAACGAAGCCGGCCACGGCAATCATGACGCGTCGCGGGTCATACATCAGCCAAATGCGATGCATGGTCGCTCCTTAACGTGTGGCGGCAGGCGGAGCCGCGTACTTGGCCTTGAGCGACGCCGGCCAATTCAAATGGCTAAACGCGAACAAATGCATGACCAGGACAGCGCCGGCAATGAACGATCCGATGCCACCCATGATGAGATGCGGGTCCATGCCGATCCAGATGCGATACATAGATGTGCTCCAAAAGCTCAGGAAGAAGTGATTGGCTCTGCGAGCATCAGAACCAGGGACGCCAGCTCCACGCGAGCAAATGCGCCATCACAGCGCCGAGGACCCACGTACCGGTGCCTGCCACCCAGTACTTATTGAAGCGGATCGCCTCTTCCTCGGTCATGCCCTTGTTGTCCATCATCGCCATCGTTACCTCCGGCTCTTCAACGTTGCCGTGCCCGTCCCGCACGGCGGGGGAGGCCGTCCCTGTCGCGGACGGCACACTCTCTAAACTTCGAAGTGTAAACTGGACCTTACGGTTCAATGCGTCAAGAAAAATTTACGCTTTTACGCAGGATTTTTATGGACACCTCGCCAGATCACGTGCCAAAGACCCCTCCGAACGACTGGCCGGACGTCAGTTGGTCCGAATCGCATTTTGTCACCGGAATATTTTGGCATATCCAGCGCCTCGGAATGCCACGTGGCGAGGCGCCCACCCTGCTGCTCGTGCACGGCACCGGCGGAAGCACCCACTCGTGGGCAGGCGTCACCCCGGTGCTCGCCGCCCGCTTCCATATCCTTAATGTTGACCTGCCAGGGCATGGCTTCACCGCCGTTCCGGCCGACGTGGAACGGGTACGCAATCCGTTTACCCTGCCAGGCATGGCGCGGGAACTGGCGGCCCTGCTCACCCATCTCGATGAACATCCGGACCTGGTGGTGGGCCACTCCGCCGGCGTCCCCGTGCTGCTGCGCATGGCGCTCGACGGCACGCTGGTGCCGCAACGCATCATTGGCTGCTGCCCAGCGCTTGTGCCGCCGCCAGACTGGTACGTGGCCCTGCTCGCCCCGCTCGTCGGCCTCCTCGTGGAATCGCAGGCCGTGGCCGGCTCCGCGGCGCGTCTGGCTGCCACCACTCCCATTCTGAAACGCATGCTCGAGAGCACCGGCTCTCCGCTCACCCCCGCGCAGTTGTCCCGATACATGCACCTGTGCAGCCGCCCAGCGCATGTGCATGCCGCCATCACCATGATGTCCCGCTGGGACCTGCCGTCGCTCTTCCGCGACATTGGCGTCCTGCGAGTTCCCGTGCAGCTGATCGCTGCCCGGAATGACCGCTGGATTCCTCTCACCTCACTGCGGCGCGCGCTGGAACGCATTCCGGGAGTGGAGTTGGTGGTCGAAGAGGGAGGGCACCTGTTGCCGGAAGAGCGGCCCGAGGTGGTGATACGCCTGCTGCAGGACCGCAGGCTCTAATCGACGCCCGAAATTATCCCCCGGGCCTCAAAGCGGAATAGCGCGAACTCCTTATAAAGAAGTTCGCGCTATTCCACTTTCTGACAGGCACTCCGGGACCTCAGCTCAGCTGGTTGCCCCTTGCAATGACCGCCGGCTGGCCAGCACGTGGTCCCGCGTCACCGTACTGTCGCCCAGATCGCGCGCATCCCGTTCTGCCGCGTCCCGCAGCCGCTTGGCGGCGGAAATACGAATCAGAATGGGGAAGCCTTCGCATAGCTCGTCGTACACGTCCTTGGCATCGTCATCCCACGGCAACTCCTGATGCAAGCGCGCCGGCGTGGCGTCGATCTTGTCCATCTCCGTGCCCAGCGGGAGGATATGGAACAGGGCATCGAACAGCTGGTTGCACACTTCCTGCACGATGTACGTTGCGCCTGAGTACCCCATGTAGGGCGTACCGGTATGCCGACGGATGATGGCCCCCGGGAACGACGCCGGAATGTACATGGAGCGTGACCCGGCTTCGGCCAGATACATACGCTCGTTGTAGCTGCCAAACATGATCAGCGGCGGCTTGGTCTTGATCGCGTCGCGCACGGCCTGGTTATCCGGCTTCACCCCTGGTCGACGCGCAAAGCTGAAGGTGCAGGGGAGCCCCATCTCCGTCTCGAGGAAATGGCGTACCCCTCGGGCATACGTTTCGTTGGCCACAATCGCGAAGCTGGCCGTGCCGAAAAAGTCCTGCGTGACCGACCGCCACAGATCCCAGAGCGGCTTGATCGTGGTGTGCTTTTCCTTCTCGATGAAGGGCTCGGGATCGAGCCCCAGCAATTCGCCGAGCGTGCGCAGGAACTTGGTCGTGCTGTGGAGGCCGATGGGCGCCTGCAGGAAGGGCACCTCGAGATCCTCGCACAGCAGGCGCCCGAACTCGCGGTACATGCAGATGTTCACATCGGCATCGACGAGGCGTGGGATGTCCTGCATGTGGCTGCCGAGCGGGAACACCATGTTGATCTCGGCGCCGATGCCTTCCACCAGGCGACGGATCTCGTGCAGATCACTCGCCGTGTTGAAGTAGCCGTAGATGGGGCCGATGATGTTCACGCGCGGCTTGTCGCCGGGCTGCCGCTCCCGCTTCTTGGGGCGCACGCCCTTCTTGAGGCCGTACTCCGTCCAGAGCCAGTACATGGCGCGGTTGGCCGCCTGCCACTGGTCTTCGTCGATCGTACGCGGCAGGAAGCGCTGGATGTTGGTGCCTTCGGGCGTGACACCACCGCCGATCATCTCGGCGATCGAGCCCGTCACCACCACGCTCGGCAGTTCGGGGTCGAGCGTGCTGTGCGCCCGTTTCATGGCGCCTTCGGTGCCGTGCTGCCCCAACTCTTCTTCGCCGAGGCCCGTGACCACGATGGGCAACTCGTGCGGGGGCAGGGCATCGGTGTAGTGCAGCACCGAGGTCACCGGCAGGTTCTCGCACCCCACCGGGCCGTCGATCACCACCTGCATGCCCTTGATCGCGGTGAACACGTACACCGCGCCCCAGTAGCCGCCGGCGCGATCGAGATCGAGGATGAGCGTCATCTCAGACCATCTCCTCGGCCTTGCGGGCGCGCGTGAGCTTCGCGATATGCCGCTTGTAATGCTCGCGGAACTCCGGCTTGTCCTGCGGCACGTCTTCCCACACGCCGGCCTTGAAGCCGCTGCCCACGTCACCGAAGAACGCCTTCATTTCATCGAAGCGCGCCTTGTTGCCGATGGCCGCGTTCACCACCTGCGCCAGCGAACCGGCACCAGCGGGGCCCATGAGCGGACGCGCGGAGATGAGGTTCGTGAAGTAGAGCGCCGGAATGGTGAGCTCCTTGGCCTTCTGCACGACCGGGGTCGTGCCGATGGCGAGGTCGGGCTTGAACTCTTCCATGGCCGCACAGTCCTGTTCGAGCGACGCGCGATACTGGATGTGCACGCCCTTCGCTTCGAGCCACTCGCGGTCGGCGTCGCTGTACGGCGTGCGCGGGCAGGCGGTGCCCACGTAGCGCACGTCAGCCCCGCTCTCCACGAGCAGGCGCGCCACCAGCAGCTCCGAGCCTTCGTAGCCCGACATCGTGATGCGCCCCTTGATGGGCATCGCCGAGAGCGCGCCCTTGATGGCGGGGAGCATGCGGTTCTTCACCGCGTCGATCTGTTCACGCGAGACGTTCGCGGCCTGGCCGATGTGCTCGAGCCACGCCTCGGTACCTTCGTAGCCCACCGGCGCCGAGCCGATGATGGGGCGTCCCGCCGCTTCGAACTCGCGGTAAGTGGCCACGTAGAACGGGTGGATAGCGGCGGCTACCACGCAGTCGAGTGCGGCGTACAGCTCACGCCATTCGCGTGTCGGCACCACCGGGCCGGCCGCGAGACCGAGCCCGTCGAGCATCATACCGATACCCACGGGATCGGCGGGGAACATCTCGCCGATGAGCGACACCGTGGGCTTCTGCGAACGACCGGCGCGCGGCGCCTGCACGGGTCCCTGTTCGGCCTCGAGCCGCGCGTACTTGAGCATAGCGCCCGCGAGCACGTCCTTCGCTTCAGCGTGCGTGGGCACTCCGAAGCCCGGTACGTCGATACCGATGATGCGTACGCCGTTGATCTCCTTGGGGAGAATCTGCAGCGGGACGCCCGACGCGGTGGGCACGCAGAGGTTGGTGATCACGATGGCGTCGTACAGCGCCGGGTCGGCCATCTGATACACTGCGTCGCGAATGTCCTCGAACAGCTTGCCGGTGACGAGCGTCTCGGAGTTGAAGGGCACGTAGCCCACCGTGCGACGCGCGCCGTAGAAGTGGCTCGTGAAGGTGAGACCGTACACGCAGCAGGCCGAGCCGCTGAGAATGGTCGCCGTGCGGCGCATGCGCAGCCCCACGCGCAGCGAGCCGAAGGCGGGGCACATGCTCTGCGGCTGGTCATGCGGGCCCTTGGGGTAGTCGGCCGCGTAGCGATCGAGTACCTCGCTCTTGCCCGCGGCGCGCGCGGCCTCGAGCATCTGTTCCTTCCCCGAGTGGCAGCCCAGACCATCGGCCTGCGTGGCGGCCATGTTCACCGCCTTGCCATCCACGACCGGCAGGGCCTTGCCCGACGGCCCCGACGGGGCAGAAGCCCCTGGGGCGCAGCCCATGCCGCCCGGCGCGTCGGCGTCGTTCAGCATGGGCACTTCGGAGACGTCGTCGTAGACGACTTCCTTTTCGTTTGCCATCGCGCAGACCTCAGACGGTGTCGTAGACGACTTCGAGCGACGGCTTCACGATGTCTTCCTTGCCCACCATGTCGAACATCGTGGCCGGTTCCATCACGAAGTCGCGGCCCGTGCTCTCCGCGCTGAAGAGACCGAGCAGCTGGTCCTGCGTCTGCGGCTTGGGGCGTACCGGCGGCGCGTCGGCCACGTTCTGTGCGAGTAGCGCGAACAGCGGGCCCCATTCGCCGTCGGGCTTGCCGATGATTTCGTAGCTCGCGCTCTTGCGACGGATGTCTTCGTGCGCGGGAATCGCGGCGAGCACGGGGATGCCGGCGTTGTTCGCGAAGGCCTGCGCCTCACCGGTGCCGTCATCCTTGTTGATCACCATACCGGCCACGCCCACGTTGCCGCCCAGCTTACGGAAGTATTCCACCGCGCTGCACACGTTGTTGGCCACGTAGAGCGACTGCAGGTCGTTCGAGCCCACCACGATGACCTTCTGGCACATGTCGCGTGCAATGGGGAGGCCGAAGCCGCCGCACACCACGTCGCCGAGGAAGTCGAGCAGCACGTAGTCGAAGCCCCAGTCGTGGAAGCCGAGCTTCTCGAGCGTTTCGAAGCCGTGGATGATGCCACGACCGCCGCAGCCGCGCCCGACTTCGGGGCCGCCCAGCTCCATCGCGTACACACCATCACGCTTGAAGCACACGTCACTGATGGTGACCGCCTGGCCCGCCAGCTTCATGCGGCTCGACGTTTCGATGATGGTGGGGCACGCCTTGCCGCCGAAGAGCAGCGAGGTGGTGTCGGACTTGGGGTCGCAGCCGATGAGCAGCACCTTCTTGCCCTGCTGCGCCATCATGTACGAGAGGTTGGCGAGGGTGAAGCTCTTGCCGATGCCGCCCTTGCCGTAGATCGCGATGATCTGCGTCTCCTTGGTCACCGGGCCCGTGTGCACGGTGTCGACATCCGACGAGGCCTCATCGCGGATATTCTTGTGCAGCTGGTGCAGACCGTTCTCGCTCATGCAGCAGATCTCCAGTCGAGGATCATCTTGACGCAGTGGGGATCACCGAACGCCGTGGCGTAGGCGTCGGCGGCACGCGCCGCGGGTTCGCGGTGCGTGATGAGGCCATCGAGGTCGAGGCGTCCGCTGTTGGCGAACGCCGTGATGGCGGTGAGGTCCTGCTCCTTCCACTGCGCCGCAATGCGGATGCGCGCTTCGCGCAGGAACGCGGGCGGGAAGGTGAACGACACCGGTTCGCTGTAGAAGCCGCCGAGGACGATCTCGCCGCCCGGCATGAGCTTGTTGACGAGGGAATCCATGATGCCGTCGGCGCCACTCACGTCGCAGATGACCTGGTAGCCGCGCGTGGTGTCGTCGTCGGGGTGGATGACGGCATAGCCGCGCGCGCCGTCCATGCGAATGGGATTGGTTTCCCACACGGTGGGAGCCGGCGCGCCGTAGAGGACACAGAGGCGAGCAATGAGACGGCCGAGGGCACCGTGCCCCACGATGAGCCCGGGCAGCTTGTCGAGGTGGTTGGCCGGATCGGGCTCGAGACAGTGATGCGCCGTGGCCGCGAGGGCGAAGAGCGCCCCCTGCTCCCCCACATGATCGGCAAGTCGGATGGTCTTGGCACCGGGCACCACCACGCGGGACGCCTGTCCACCGAACAGGCCGCGGGCTTCGTTGAAGCCCTTGGAGCCGGGCACGTACACCAGCTGCCCCGGCTCACGTCCGGATTCGGCTCCCGCCTCGACAATGCGCCCCACCCCTTCGTAGCCGGGGACCAGCGGATAGGCGAGACCAGGGAAGGGGGGCATGCGCCCGGTGAAGAGCAGCTTCTCGGTACCGGTACTGATGCCGGAGTACTGCATGGCCACCACGACATCGGCGGCGGTGGGTTCGACGAGCGTCAGTTCGCGGACGGACAGTTTCGTCGGTTCTTCGAAGACTACGGCGAGGGTGTTCACGAGTGTACAGTGAAGTTGACAGTGGTTGCTGTCAATAACCAGAGATAATCGTTCGGGTATGGGGTCCGAGACTGAGTAGGACGGTTCGGACCGAGCTTCCTAACGAGGGGCAGGGGGAAGACGGTCAGGCGGAAGGGGAAAGGCGGGGTCCTACGGCCTTCCCCCTGATCCCTTCGCCCTGCGCCCTGGTTCGGCCATCGCGCCCTAGACTTCCGCCACGATGAGCCCCGTCTGGATCGGGAAGCGGGTGGGCAGTTCGCGGCTCCTCCGGAACCCGGCCGTTTGCAGCATCTGGTGCAGTTCGGAGGCCCGGCGCGCTCGCCCTTTGCCCATGGCCATGAGGTAGAACGAGAAGTAGGCGTCGCCCACGGTCTCGGCACCCTTGGCGCCAGCCAGCGCCTCGGCGATGAGCAGGACCCCGCCCTTGGGGAGCGCGGCCCGCACCCGCTGCAGCAAGCGCAGCACCGACAGATCGTCATGGTCGAGCAGCACACGCACCAGCGAGCAGACATCGGCGCCCGTGGGGAGGGAGTCGGCGTGGAAGTTGCCCCCGAAGCACTGCACCCGGTCGCCCAGCCCGATCTGTTCGAGGCGCGTACGGGCGCGCGACGCCACGGCCGGCAGGTCGAACAGCTGCAGCTGCAGCCGCGCATGCCGCGCGCCCACGAGCGACAGGAATGCTCCCTCCCCTCCGCCAACGTCGAGCAGGCAGTCGTGCTTCGACAGGTCGTAGGCGTCGAGCACATCGTGCGCCACCGGCGGCAGCGTGGCCGCCATGATTTCCGAGTAGGCGGCGACCCGCGAATCGTCGATCGCCTGCGGCCGCGGGGCGTCGGCGTACGACCAGTAGCGCGACAGCTCCGTACGGAAGTCGGAGCCCTGTCGCAGCAGCGAGACAGGGTCGGCCAGATCGTGATACGCCATCTTGTGATGACGGATGAGCGCCGTGACCCCGACGTTGCGGACCAGCGGAGCCCCCAACGGCCCCAAGCCATAACGGCCGTTCCGGCGCTTGATCAGCAGGCGCAACGACGCGGCCGCATTGAGCAGGCGCTCGGCACTCGCGATGGGCATCTCGCCGTGGTGGGCGATCTCCTCGATGTTGCGGGCGCCATCGGACAAGTAGTCAAAGAGATCGATCTCCACGCAGGCATAGAGCGTCTGCGTGTAGACGAACCCCGACACCAGGTCGAACACTTTCCGCGACCGGTAGCGCGTGATGGGGGCCGTGAGCGGAAAGCGCGCACTCCAGCGCTGGAACTCGTCGGTCGCAACGAGTTTGTACCAGCGATCGCGCACGCGCTCGAACCACGAGGGCGCCGGCGCACGGACGGTTGCCGAAGCAACCGGAGCGAGATCGGCCGTCGCGCGTGGGCGATCGGCGGCCGGAACGGTGGGCGCGGACAGCGCCTGCTCGGGGGGATTCACACCAGCTAAGCTCGCGCGAGGAAACCGCAGTGTCAAGAAAAGTGTACACCTGCAGGCGCCGGGGCTGTCAGGACATTGCGACATAGAATGTCCGGTCCTAACGTCATAGAAACATGGATTTCTCCGGCTGCCCTGCGCCACCCCCGGCGGCCGGCCGATTTTTTCAGGATTCTGATGCGACCTGTGTATCCGTTCAGCGCCATCGTGGGACAGGACGAGATGAAGCTCGCCCTACTGCTGGTGGCGATCGACCCCTCCATTGGCGGGGTCATGGTGTTTGGCGACCGAGGCACCGGCAAGAGTACGGCGGTCCGTGCGCTGGCTGGGCTGCTGCCGCAAATGAAGGTGGTGCAGGGGTGCAAGTACGGCTGCGATCCGCACTCCACCACGCAGCGCTGCGATGACTGCCTCAAGCGGCTGGCCGAGGGGCAGCATCCGCGGGCGCTGCTCGCGCCGGTACCGGTCGTCGACCTGCCGCTCGGCGCCACCGAGGACCGCGTCGTGGGCGCCCTCGATCTGGAGCGCGCGCTCACGACGGGTGAGAAGGCCTTCGAGCCCGGGCTCCTCGCGCGCGCGCACCGTGGCTTCCTGTACGTGGACGAGGTGAACCTCCTCGAGGATCACCTCGTGGACTTGCTGCTCGACGCAGCCGCCACCGGTGAGAACGTGGTGGAGCGTGAAGGGGTCAGCGTGCGGCATCCGGCGCGCTTCGTCCTCGTGGGGAGCGGCAACCCGGAAGAGGGGGAACTGCGGCCGCAGCTGCTCGATCGCTTCGGGCTGGCCGTGGATGTGCGCACGCCCACGGTCATCGCGTTGCGCATTGACGTGATCAAGCGGCGCGATGCCTTCGATCGCGATCCCATCGCCTTCCTCGCCCAGTGGCAGAAGGCCGATGCCAAGGTGCGCCGCTCCATCGAAAAGGGGCGGACTCGCCTCGACGAGCTGACCGTGCCCGACGCCATCCTCGAGCGCGCTGCGGCGCTCTGCTCGGCGTTGGGTACCGACGGACTGCGTGGCGAACTCACGTTGCTGCGTACGACGCGCGCGCTGGCCGCCTTCGAGGGCGCCAACGTGGTCACCCTCGATCACCTGCGGCGCATTGCGCCGATGGCGCTGCGCCATCGCCTGCGCCGCAACGTGCTCGATGACGCCGGCTCCACCACGCGCGTCGAACGCGCCGTGGCCGAACTCTGGGACGCGCCGGCCGGCGATGTCGTCGCCGCAGGCTGACCTGCCCGGCCGCTTCGGCGCCCTCGCGGCGCTGTTGCTGGCCGTGGACCCGCACGGGCTGGGAGGCGCCGTGCTCGACCACCCGCCGCACGAGCAGGCGCGCCAGTTCGGGGCCCTCGTGCGGGCGTGGCTGCCCG
>VYLE01000302.1_pt1 | contig 35565 bp, 36 predicted proteins | sample 5114391 | NCBI WGS metagenome assembly VYLE01 (sample SAMN12291771, study PRJNA351875) | freshwater metagenome | isolation source: freshwater lake | place: USA: Michigan, Kent Lake | collected 2013-08-15
GGCGGCGGGCCGGCGGGACCCGGCGCCGGACGTGCGCCCGGCCAACGGCGGCACCCTGTTCCCGGTCGCCAACGCCGCCGAGCGGGCGGGCCGCGATCTGCTGATCATGGACACCCCGGCCGGCGGCGACGCCATCTCCAGCGCCGCCATTCGCCTGGCCGACCTGGCCATCCTGGTCTGCCGGCCCAGCTATTTCGACCTCGCCGCCCTGGTCCCCGCCGCCCAGGCCGTGCGCGCGGCGGGACGGCCCGGGCTGGTGGTGCTCAACCAGGCGCCAAGCCGCCGCGCCGGCGTCGAGAGCCCGGTCATCGCCCGCGCCGTCGAGGCCGCCAGGGCGCTGGGCTTCCCCATCGCGTCGGTCGGCCTGAGGGCCCGGGTCGCCTTCCAGGAAAGCCTGTGGCGGGGCCTCGGCGTGCTCGAGTTCGAGCCGCGCGGTTCGGCGGCGGCCGAGATCAACCGGCTGTGGAGCGAGGTCGCCGATACGCTGTGGCCCTACCGGGTTGAGCAGCGCGGGGCCGCCGAATAGGCCCGGCCGACGCGCGCCGACAGACCGAATGCCATTCTGCAGCAGAGGTTGCGGTGCCCGGAAGGCCGTGAATCAGGGCAATTTCATTGAATCTCCAGAGGAATTGACGATTCTTCGGTGGCCCGTGGGTGGACTTTCGGTCGCCCTTCGGTGGCCTGGCCGGTAGATTTCGGTGAGCCGGGAGTGGGCCGGCGGTCGCCCGGGACTTGACGGTCCGTCGGACGCTTATCGAAGCGGCGGCCCCATTATCGCATGGGCGGCCTCCAGAACCGACAAACCCACACGGACTCCACCGTTCGCAAGACGGCCATTGACGCGCGCGAACAAAAGCGGAACATCGCGCGGATGTCCGACGCGCGATCAGAGTACAGGGAGCCGCATGACCCCGGCAGCCTCGCCCCGCCCGGCTGGTTCCTGTCGGAGCATACCCTGCTGCCGGACCCGACGCTGAAGGGCTACATCGACCGCAACCAGTCGGTCCATGGCCAGTGCGTCGGCAAGGACTGCCAGCGCAAGGCGTCGATGGACCTGCGCGAGCTGCTGCGCATCACCGGCCCGGCCCTGCATATCAAGAAGATCGCCGACTACATGCGCTGCAGCCGGCTGGAGGGCTGCCGGTTCCGGTTCACCCGGCTGGAGCCGCGCTGCGACATCCCGCTGGACCGCTTTGCCGGGCGGCCGAACATCCGGCTGCGGGTGCGCTGCAACCACTGCTTCTGCTTTACCCATCGCAAGGTCGACGCGGTGATCGCCTGGCTGACGACGACGGGGCAGGGGAGCCCGCAAAGCTGGATCAGCGATGTCGAGCGGCTGCTGACCGCCCGCTGCGGCTGCGGCGGGTCGAGCTGGAAGATCGAGGTGATCATCTTCGACACCCGCAATGAACGCTGGCGAATGCGGGGGGAGGCGGTGTTCGAGGACCGGCCGTTTTCAGCCAAGGCCAAGGCGACCTGAGGCGGCGGATCTGCAACCGTGCCTGAGGCGGGAACAAGCGGGAGTCTGGGGACTTTTCCTTCCACCTTTGGGAGTAACAATCATGCTTAGAACCCTCTCCACCGTGGCCGTCGCCGCGGCCCTTCTGGTCGCCTGCGGCCCCAAAACCGACGACACCGCCGGCCCGGCCGTCTCGACCTCCGAGGCCCCGCGCAACGAAGCCGTCGACACCACCCCGACCACCGGCGATGCGACCACCACCCCCGGCGCCAATTCCTTCACCGAGGCCCAGGCCAAGGGCGCCATCGAAACCGCCGGCTACACGGACGTCAAAGACCTGAAGCAGGGCGAGGACGGCGTCTGGATGGGCATGGCCATGAAGGACGGCAAGGAAGTCGGCGTCACCGTCGACTACAAGGGCAGCGTCCAGCCGATGTAGGCGCGCCGCCGGCGTCCATCCCGCCGCCTCACAGCGGCTTTCCCCCTAGTTCACGCGTAAGGAGCTCACCCATGAGCCGGACCATCACCCGTCTGTTCGATACCCACACCCAGGCCATCGCCGCCGTCGACGCCCTGGAGCACAGCGGCGTCGACCACGACCGCATCAGCATCGTCTCCAACAACACCGAAAGTTGGCATGACGGCCACAGGCATGACGGCGGCCACGCCGCCGGCTCAAAGGCCGGCCCGCTGGGCGACGCCAACGGCGACGGCGAGAACGACGTGGCCGACGGGGCCGGCAAGGGCGCCACGACCGGCGGCCTGATCGGCGGGGCCGGCGGCCTGCTGGCCGGTCTCGGCATGCTGGCCATTCCGGGCCTGGGTCCCGTGGTGGCGGCCGGCTGGCTGGCCTCGACGGCGGTCGGGGCTGTCGTCGGCGCCGTCGCCGGCGGCGCGGCGGGCGGCCTGCTGGGCGCGCTGAAGGAAGCGGGCCACACCGACGAGGACGCCAACGTCTATGCCGAGGGCGTGCGCCGCGGCGGAACCCTGGTCAGCGTCAAGGCCGAGGATGGCGACGGCGATCGCATCCAGAAGATCCTCAACGGCGGCGTCGACGCCACCACCCGTGGCGACGCCTATCGCAAGGAAGGCTGGAGCCGCTTCGACCAGACCGCCGCCCCCTACGGCATGGACGACATCAGCCGCGAACGCTCGCTGTACGCCGCTGACGAAGCGCGCTCGTTCGGGGAGCAGGGCGACCGCGACGCCGACCTGGTGGACCCGGACCGCCCGGCCAAGGCCCCCGGCGCCCCGCACGGATCCTCGCGCCCCTTCTAGGGCGCGGCGACAGGCCTGAACGGAAGACGCCCCGGGCCGAAAGGTCCGGGGCGTTTTTCGTGGTGAAGCGGTGGCCAGGCGCCCCTACCGACAGGGGCAGGTTGTATTTTGGATCATCTACTCAAGACGGGTAACAGGTCGTTGGCGATCTGCGGCAGCGACTGCTAGCGCGGGAAACCGTCGGTTGTTGAGCGCTGGAATCGGACACAGTGGCGACGCGCGAACCGGCCTCCTGGGGGATAAGATCATGCCATTCGACGCAGTCCTCGAGCTGTCATCGCTCGACGGAACCACGGGCTTCCAGATCAATGGCGTGGCCGCCTTTGACCTGACCGGCACGTCCGTAAGCTCGGCGGGTGACATCAACGGCGACGGGTTCGACGACCTGATCATCGGGGCCTTCGGCGCCGATCCGAATGGCACCTTCTCAGGCGCCGCCTATATTGTCTTCGGACGGGCTGACGGCATTCCGGCCAACCTGAACCTGTCCACCCTCAATGGAACCAACGGCTTCCGGATCAGTGGTGAAGCGGCAAACGACCGGGCAGGCATTTCGGTCGCCTCGGCCGGGGACGTGAACGGCGATGGCATCGACGATGTGATCATCGGGGCCATAGGCGCCGACGCCAGCTTCTCCAACGCCGGAGCCAGCTATGTGGTGTTCGGACGGACAACGGGCTTTGCGGCCAACCTGGAGCTCTCCACGCTCGACGGAACAAACGGCTTCCAGATCAACGGCCGACAGGCAAACGACTATAGTGGATCTGACGTCGCCTCGGCTGGTGACGTCAACGGCGACGGCATCGACGATCTGATCATCGGCGCCCCCTACGCCGCTGCGAACGGCAGCGGCTCCGGCGCCAGCTTTGTGGTGTTCGGACGCACGACCGGTTTTGGAGCCACTCTGAACCTGTCCACTCTCAACGGAACGGACGGGTTCCGGATCAACGGCGCAGCGGCATCAACCACTAGCGGCCGATCCGTCTCCTCGGCCGGCGACATCAATGGTGACGGCATCGATGATCTGATCATCGGCGCCGATCGGGACGGCAGCAGTCCTTACAATGTGGGCGCCAGCTTTGTGGTGTTCGGGCGTCTGACCGCCTTCTCGCCGGTCCTGGCGCTGTCCGCGCTCGACGGGACAACCGGATTCCGGATCAATGGTGAGGCCGAGAACGACTATAGCGGCTTCTCTGTCGCCTCGGCGGGCGACCTCAACGGCGATGGTATCGATGACCTGATCATCGGGGCCAGAGGCGCCGACGGGAGTGGCTACAACTCAGGCGCCACCTACGTGGTGTTCGGTCGGACGACCGGCTTTGCGGCCACCCTGGCGCTATCCAGCCTCGACGGGACAACCGGATTCCGGATCAACGGCGAGGCGGCGTTCGATGACAATGGCGCTGCTGTCGCCTCGGCCGGGGACGTCAACGGCGATGGGCTGAACGACCTGATCATCGGGGCCAGGTCCGCCAGTCCCAATGGCCTGAACGGCGCCGGGGCAAGCTATGTTGTCTTCGGCCGCACGACCGGCTTTGCGGCCAGCGTGGATCTGGCCACCCTCGACGGCACAAACGGCTTCCAGATCAATGGCGAGGCGCCGGACGATCACATTGGCTGGAACGTCGCCGGGGCCGGGGACGTGAACGGCGATGGCGTCGACGACCTGATCGTCGGGACCTACGGCACGGATCCGAACGGCCAATACTCCGGGGGCAGCTATGTCATTTTCGGTCGCGCCTCGGCGGTCAGTTTCGCCGGTACGGCGGGCGACGACGTCAGCAGCGGCAGCGCGATCGCCGACACGCTTTCGGGCCAGGGCGGCAACGACACCCTCAACGGCCTGGCCGGCGACGACATCCTCGACGGCGGCGATCTCTCCGACGTGCTGAATGGCGGCAATGGCGCGGACGACCTGATTGGCGGCGGCGGCGGTGATATCCTCAACGGCGACGCCGGCGCCGACGACCTCGACGGGGGCGACGGGGCCGACAAGCTGTTTGGCGGGGTCGGGGCGGATGACCTGATCGGCGGCCTCGGCAACGACCGGCTCGATGGCGGCTCGGACATCGACACCCTGGCCGGCGGGGCCGGCAACGACACGCTGGACGGCGGGACCGGCGCCGACGTCATGTCCGGCGGGGCCGATAACGACATCTACATCGTCGACAACGTCGGAGACCAGACGATCGAGCTGGCGAGCGCAGGCTACGACATCGTCCGCACCGCTCTCGACGGCTGGGTGCTGGCCGACAACCTCGAGGCCCTGCAGCTTCAAGGCTCTGCCGACATCGACGGCGCCGGGAACGCCGGCGCCAACAACCTGCAGGGCAACGCGGGCGCCAACAGCCTGGACGGCGGCGCAGGCGTCGACACCCTCAACGGCAATGACGGCGACGACACCGTCATCGGCGGCCTCGGCAACGACCTGCTGCGCGGCGGCACGGGCGCCGACACCTTCGTGGTGCGCCAGGAAAGCATCGCCACCCCGGTGCTGGAGACCGACCAGATCTACGACTTCGACGCCCAGGACCGAATCGACCTGTCGGCGATCGACGCCAACACCCGGCTGGCCGGCAACCAGGCCTTCGTTCTGGTCGGCGCCTTCACCAAGCCGGACGCCGCCCATGACGCGGACGTCGGCCAGATGACCCTGACCTTCGCCGGCGGCGTCACCACCCTGCGGCTGGACGTCAACGGCGATGGCAAGGTCGACTACCAGATGAAGATCAACGGCGACGTCACCGGCGACAGCGGCGGCTGGCTGCTCTGAGCCCCGACGCGAGGATGACGCCGGGCCGGGGCTGGACTGGAGCGATCCTGCTCCGGTCCTTCGCCGGGTCGCGGGTTTGATCCGATAACCCGTTCCCACGGGTCGGAACGCGTTCTAGCCTCGCCCCCATGTGCGGACGTTTCGACACCTCTCACCTGACCTGGGCCGACATCCATGATCAGCTGACGACCTTCGGCCAGCATTTCCCGGTCGTCACCGCCCCGATCAACATGGAGCCCAACGACGACGTGCGGCCGACTACGGCCCAGGTCACGGCGCGGCTGCAGGACGGCGCCTGGGTGCTGGAAAAGATGCGCTGGGGGCTGGTGCCCTTCTGGCGGAACGGCAAGCCGCTGAAGGACAGCGAGAAGGGCAAGGGCGACGGCTTCAAGCTGACCACCTTCAACTGCAAGACCGAGAACTTCGATCCCGGCGCCAGGCGCTCGGCCACCTTCGCCGAGGCCTTCGCCAAGCGCCGCTGCCTCGTGCCGGCCAGCGGCTGGTATGAATGGACGGGACCGGAGGGCGGCAAGACGAAGCACCGGTTCGCGCGGACGGACGGCAAGGCCCTCTGGTTCGCCGGCCTGTGGGACCGATGCACGACGCCGGACGCGGGGGAGGTGGCCAGCTTCACCATCCTGACCGGGCCGTCGGAGGGCTGGCTGAGCGAGTATCACACGAGGGCGCCGGTTATCCTGGAGCCGGAGGAGTGGGGGACGTGGCTGGACCCGGCGCAGGACGCGGGGCCGCTGATGGCGGCGGTGCGGGCGGAGCGGTTTGAACTTTCCTCGGGGGGAAAGCCCTAACGCGAGCCGCGATTTTCAACGACTCCTGAGCGTCGTGCCATGTCCGCTATGCTGCGACCTCTCAATCTGCATTCCGCAACGACCCTATCGAATGAACGCGTCCGTCCGGTTGAGGTTACGACGCAACGTACGTTCCGGCCGAAGGCCAACTGAGACATGATTTCCTTGGCCGCCCGTCCACCAGGCTTGTTGAGTTCTGGCGCGAAATATCCAGACAGTCGAACCTCAATCCAAGTTCGAGGATTGCTGTGCTTTCCAACACAAATGCTGTCGCCATCAATTACGTAGCGAACTTGGCCATTGAATTTCGCGCCTGGTCGAATCCAAGAAGGTCCCGCACACCGCTGAGGTATGGCATCGCAAGGATCAGCCGCAGCTGGGGTTGAAACCAGCAGCACCAACGCCGGGCCGAGCGATAGGATAGCCCAAAGAGCTGGCGACCGAGCCCGCATCAAGCAAACTTTGCAAAGAGCCCTTTGTCAGGAAATTTAGGTGGAGGTCTCGCGGCCTCGGCGGCGATGTGTCCTGCGAACGAGGCCACAAAAGAACCTAATCCAGTCATTTCAGATACTTCAGAATAGGCCCCAGCCTTGGAGTCGCGAGCCGACAAAATGATACAGGCTCCATCATACAGCCGCTCAAGGACCATCTTCTTGCAGAGAATACTGTATCGCTCTGCGTATGACGCGCCTTGGAACTCGGGAAAAATCGGAAATCCTAGAGTTCGTTCGCGTTTCGGCGCCCGGCTATCGGCAGCATCTTCAAGCAACATCATCCAACCCACGAACGGTGGTGGGTTTTCCCCAAAAGCCCCCTCTCGAAGTGCAGTTCTCAAATCCAGTGCCGTGCCGATTGCCTCTTCGCATCGGTTGTTGAAGTTGTTTCCGAACGATCCAACCTGGGATTTGAATTCCAAAGCCGCAACAAGCCGAGGACCCCTAGTGACAATCATGTCCCAATCTTTGGTGGGCCGAAAATAGCCGGGCAAAGTCATCACTCTTCCGGAAAACTTGATCTCGGCGTCTTCTAGTCCATTTCGTCGAACCAGATCGCTCATGAGGGCGCAAAACCCGTCCATGTTCTTTCCGCCCGTTACAGCTCCTCGCTCGCCAGCATCAATTCGGCCGGCCTCAACTTGCTTTTGCTTGGCAAGATTTCGCCCACCCCAAAAGCCCTCGATTGCCTTCCGCGACTGGGCTTCGAAATCTGCCAAATCCAACGCCAAAACCGCTGCTCCCTAGCTGATATTCAGTACTGCTCTTTCGGCAGAAGAAAGGTCGTAAAGCATGGCAACCGCCTCATTGCACGCGTCTTGGTCGCCGCTCCTGGACCCTAAGATAAGCGCCTCTCGAACCGATGCCGATACGTCATTCCAGTGTGGCACCCGAATTCGCCTCAAATATTGGGCCTGATATCGTAGATAGCCCCCGCGCATCTTAGTTGAATAGGTCTCGATGAACGCTTTAGCAATTCCAGAAATCAAAACGGCGCGAAGCGCTTCCAGGTCCCAAATGTCAGAAGTCAAATAGTACAAATTATGGTGAGGATACAGCACGCCCACTTCAAATACAATATTAGCCTCACCGGCGATATCAGGAATAAGCAATTTTGGCTTTTTCAAAAGGTCTGGGTAAATACGATCAATCGTCCTGTACCATGAACCGGGATTCTTTTTGGCAACGTGGCGCTTGTCGATCAGTTCTTGTCTAGCGAGAATATGTGCTGCGAATTTCGGGTACGCTTCGAAATCTGCCAACTTTCCGCTAGGTAGGAAGGGATTGATGATGCCATGGCCCTGCCATTGGACCGTGCCTGCTTTGATGTCGCTGCGCATTACCAACGGCAGCTTTCGGTCGGGTTCTACGTCAAGTTCATCGAACGGTCCGATGAATGCGTGGTCCGCACCGGTGGCCACACCGATGCCCACAGTACAGCCTGCGGCCTCTAACGTCGGGAGCGCCGCCTCTAGGCGCCGGATCAGGGTGAGGCGTTCAAAATGCTCTAGAATCCAAGGTTCGTTGCCCGCTGTCACGCCGCTAACCTCGGCCACGTCTAGGCTCGATGGGGCGTCCGAAAGCAGAGCGCTCGCCGCTTTGGACAACGCTGCGGCAGTAATTTCGGGCTTCTTTACAATCCGAGTGGGCCCAGAGCTGCCCTTTTGAAATACCGTAATGGCCGGATAAGCCATGACAGCATTTTGGAATGCAGGCGTGTCCACCATGTCGATGAAGAACTTGAGCTGAGAAGAGGCCGAAATTAGCGCCCGCAGTGGACCACCGTATTTGTTCTTCATCCAGCGATCTGAGCAAATGAAGCCCAACGTTCCGCGCGGCTCCAGTAGATTCAGCGATCGCTCAATGAATGCGACATAGAGATCTGCTCGATCGTACATCGTGGAATATCGTCGCCGATACTCCTTCAGCAATGCTTCCGGAATTAACTCTTGCCGGACGTAGGGGGGATTCCCGACTACATGCGTGAAGGTTCGTGCGAAATTTTGAAGGAGAAAATCGCCCTGTAGAACCCAATTACTAGCTAACATTTCCGCGACGTCGCGCGGGGCTCCACGCTCGACTAAGACGCGTTGGACAGCTATTCGGGTATTCTGACATGTGGTTTGGTGAAGTTCGACAACCCTGATTTGATCGACCAGATCTTCGAGCGGGATCGTTTCGCGATCCGCAACATCAAGAAGCCTCTTTACAGCTCGAAGCAGAAACTCACCGTCGCCGGCGGAGGGTTCGAGCAATCTGAATGTGTGCAGTGGCTTGGAAACGTCATACCCGACCAAATCCAGAATAAAATCTACGACTTCCAGCCGCGTAAAGATCGCGCCGCGATCTGCTTCGCTCGCTTGTGACAGCCAATCTAGCGCATCGGAGACTTCACAGAGGCCCGGAAGAGATTGTTGATCGGGGCCGGGCAAGAAGGTCATGTGTTGTCCTTAGGAGCGTTCGCGCTCCCTCCCAAGGGGTGCCAGAACAGGTTATCTGCAGGTCAGGCCAAGAGGTCCTAGTGTAGGTCCGGGATCGCCCCGACCCTACCGCTTCCCCTTCCGAAACGCCTCCGCCGCCTCAACCCGCGCCTGCTTCCTCAGCGCCTTCGGCACACTCGCGTCCACCGCCTCGCCCGCCCCGGTCAGCGCCTCGTTGGCGAACTCCAGGTCGAGCAGCTTCAGCCGCTTGATCTCGTCCCGCAGCCGGGCCGCCGTCTCGAATTCCAGGTTGCTGGCAGCGTCGCGCATGCGGGTTTCCAGGTCGCGCAACGTCGCCTGGAAGTTGTTGCCGAGGAAGGGTTTGGCGTCTTCCGCCACCCCCGCGTCGATCCTCACGTGGTCGCGTTCGTAGGGGCTGGCCAGGATGTCCTTGATGCTGGACTTGATGCTCTCCGGCGTGATGCCGTTGGCCTGGTTCCAGGCGTGCTGCTTCTCGCGGCGGCGCTGGGTCTCGCCCATCGCCCGTTCCATCGAGCCGGTGATGGTGTCGGCGTAGAGGATGACCTTGCCGTCGACGTTGCGGGCGGCGCGGCCGATGGTCTGGATCAGGCTGGTCTCCGAGCGCAGGAAACCCTCCTTGTCGGCGTCGAGGATGGCGACCAGGCCGCACTCGGGGATGTCGAGGCCCTCGCGCAGCAGGTTGATGCCGATCAGGATGTCGAAGGCGCCCAGACGCAGGTCGCGGATGATCTCGATGCGTTCGAGGGTGTCGACGTCGCTGTGCATGTAGCGGACGCGCAGGCCCTGCTCATGCATGTATTCGGTGAGGTCCTCGGCCATCTTCTTGGTCAGGACGGTGACCAGGGTGCGGTAACCGCGGGCGGCGGTCTCGCGGGCCTCGGCGATGACGTCGTCGACCTGGCTTGAGTTGTTCTTCGCCACCGGGCGGACCTCGACCGGCGGGTCGATCAGGCCGGTGGGGCGGATCACCTGTTCGGCGAAGACGCCGCCGGCCTTGTCCATCTCCCAGGGGCCGGGGGTGGCCGAGACGTGGACCGTCTGGGGGCGCATGGCCTCCCATTCCTCGAACTTCAGCGGGCGGTTGTCGAGGCAGCTGGGCAGGCGGAAGCCGTACTCCGCCAAGTTCCATTTGCGGCTGTAGTCGCCTTTGTACATGGCGCCGATCTGCGGCACCGTCTGGTGGCTCTCGTCGGTGAAGAGGAGGGCGTTGTCGGGGATGTATTCGAAGAAGGTCGGCGGCGGCTCGCCCGGGCGTCGGCCCGTGAGGTAGCGGCTGTAGTTCTCGATGCCGGCGCAGGAGCCGGTGGCCTCGATCATCTCGATGTCGAAGGTGGTGCGCTGTTCGAGGCGCTGGGCCTCCAGCAGCTTGCCGTTGGCGACCATCCAGTCGAGGCGCTGCTTGAGCTCGGCCTTGATCTGGTTGACGGCCTGGCGGAGCGTCGGGCGCGGGGTGACGTAGTGGCTGTTGGCGTAGATCTTCACCGTCTCGAGGTCGGCGGTCTTCTTGCCGGTGAGGGGATCGAACTCCTGGATGGCCTCGATCTCGTCGCCGAACAGGCCGATGCGCCAGGCGCGGTCTTCATAGTGGGCGGGGAAGATCTCGATGGTGTCGCCGCGGCGGCGGAACATGCCGCGCTCGAAGGCGGCGTCGTTGCGCTTGTACTGCTGGGCCACCAGGTCGGCCATCAGCTGCTTCTCGTCGATGCGGTCGCCGACCGACAGCGAGAAGGTCATGGCCGTGTAGGTCTCGACCGAGCCGATGCCGTAGATGCAGGAGACGGAGGCGACGACGATGACGTCGTCCCGCTCGAGGATGGCCCGGGTGGCGCTGTGGCGCATGCGGTCGATCTGTTCGTTCCGGCTGGAGTCCTTCTCGATGTAGGTGTCGGTGCGGGCGACGTAGGCTTCCGGCTGGTAGTAGTCGTAGTAGCTGACGAAATACTCGACGGCGTTGTCGGGGAAGAAGGACTTGAACTCGCTGTAGAGCTGGGCGGCGAGGGTCTTGTTGGGGGCGAGGATCAGGGCCGGGCGCTGGGTCTCGGCGATGATGCTGGCCATGGTGAAGGTCTTGCCCGAGCCGGTGACGCCGAGCAGGACCTGGTCGTGCTCGCGCTCCTTGATGCCGGCGACGAGGTCGCGGATGGCGGTCGGCTGGTCGCCGGCCGGGCTGTAGTCGGCGACGAGGTTGAAGCGGCGGCCGCCTTCGGACTTTGCCGGGCGCGAGGGGCGGTGGGGTTTCCACAGGGCCGGGGCGCCGGGCGCGGCGATGTCGTGGACGAATTTGGCGGAGACGTCCTGAACGCCCTTGAGCGAGGTCTGGGGAGCGAGGTCTTGCTTGGAGGGCATGGGCGGAATGTAGGGCCCGGGCGGGCGCGGGGCCAGTGGGGCTGGTGACAGGGGTTGGCAGCAGGGTGAGCGGGCCACCCTTATGGGCCATGCGGCGAAGGGGGTGAGGGGCGTCTAACGGGGGCTCACCGGAGATACCGCCTTGCGCCCCTTGACCGCTCTCGCCGCCGCCGCCTCGGCGGTTCTCCTGATGACGCCGGTTTCGGCCTGGGCCATCGACGCCCGCTTCCTCGATGGCATGTGGACCGGCAGCTATACCTGCAACGGCCAGGAGACCTTCCTGCAGCTGGAGCTGGACGGCGACCGGAACGGCAAGGTCACCGGCACCTTCCAGTTCGGGCCGATGACGGGTCAGAGCGGGCCGGAGGGCGCCTACGACATCGAGGGGACGATCGAGGAGAACTGGTTCATGGAGCTGTTCGGGACGGGCTGGATCCAGCAGCCGGAGGGATTCCGGATGGTCGACCTGCGCGGCGTCGTGCAGGAGGGGGGTGGCGTGTGGTCGGGCAGCGTGGTCGACGCCGCCTGCACCAGCTTCTACGTCAAGCGGCGGTAGCCCCCTTTCCCGGGGATGCGGGACAGGCGGATTGGCGCTCCCCTGAGCTTGTCAGCCGGAGCCTGCCCATGCGCCTCGCCATCCCTGCTCTCGCCGCCGTCCTGGCGGCCCTGGCCCTGCCGGCCGCCGCCCAGGATCATCCGCTCGATGGAACCTGGGAGGGCGCCTATACCTGTGGCCAGGGCAAGACCGGCCTGACGCTGACCCTGGACTCGACGCCGGAGGGCCGGGTGACCGGGACCTTCGCCTTCTGGCCGCGGGGCGACAATCCGGGTGCGGCGCGCGGCAGCTTCACGATCGAAGGCGGGATCACGCCGGACGGGGCCCTGTCCCTGCGCGGTGTGCGGTGGCTGGTGCAGCCTTCGGGCTATGGCATGGTCAATCTGGAGGGTCGGGCCTATCGGGACCCGGCCGGCGGGCCGGACACCCTGATGGGGCAGGTCACCGGCCTGGCCGGCTGCACCGAATGGGCGGCGCGGAAGTAGCGCGCCCGAGGCCTCAGCCGAACTTGCCGGTGTAGCCTTCGTAGATGTCCAGGCAGGCGCTGCGCTGCAGGTTCCATGGACCGGTGCTCTTGGCGCCGCCGCGCGACAGCAGCTCGTCGCCCATGGCGCGGCCGGCGGCCAGCTGTTCGGAGGCCAGGACCATGGCCGCCTTGCGGTCCAGGCCGCGGTCGCGGGTCAGCCGATCGATGGAGGCGTTGAGCATGGCCACGCCCGTCGACTTGTCGCTCTCCTCGCCGCGATAGGCGAAGCCGGCCGAGAAGACGCCGGCGCACTGGGCATGCAGGATCCAGTAGGGCTTGCCGACATCGGTCTCGGTCAGGGCGCTGGCGGCGCCCTTGCTCATCACCAGGTCGGCGGCGGCGGCCGGCGCGGCGCCGAGCGTCACCGGCGCGACCAGCAGGACGGCGGCCAGGGCCGCGGACAGGATCTTCATCCTAGTAGCTCACCTCGGTGTAGGCCTCGGCGACATCCAGGCAGGAGCTGCGGGCGAAGTTCCAGGTGGACTTGGCGCTGGTGTCGCCGGAGGAGACCAGGCCGGCGCTGTCGTTGCGGGCCTTGAGCACGGCCGGCTCGATGACCCCCAGGGCTTCCTTGCGGCTGATGCCGCGGTCCTTGGTCAGGCGCTTGATGGCGTCGTTGGCGAAGGTGACGGCCAGCTTGCTGGACGCCGCTGCGCCGGCGGTGTCGCCCTGGTCGGTCAGGTACTGGGCGGCGGCGCCGAACAGGCCGGCGCATTGCGCCTGGGCCGACCAGTAGGGCTGGCCATTCAGGTTCTCGGTCAGGCTGTCGGGCGCGGCCTCGTACAGCAGGTCACCGGCCAGCGCCGGCCCGGCAATCAGGAGGGGGGCAGCGGCGGCGATGGCCAGGGCGGCGGCGCCGGCGATGAGCTTCTTCATGGACGTCTCCAATACGTCACGAGTGGACGTAGAACATGGTGACTCGCCACAGCGCTTTGCGCAATGGAAACCCGGGCGGGGGCCACAGATGTCGCACAGTAGTCTTCGCTCATCGGGCGAAAATTGCCGCACTGCGGCCACGGGCCAGAGTCATCGGGAATCTGCAGGGACTTGAGGGTGTTAACCATGGCCGGTGCGAAATCTGCCTGCCTGCTTCATGTTGCGCTGCAGCATGGTCTTGCGAATCGGCCACATTTGAGCCATAAAGTCAGGGATAAAGACCACCTCGACCAAATCCTGACCTTGGTCGAAGCCGTCGTTCACTCGCCCGCGTAGCGTATTTCGGGCTCGTTCGACGCTGATACCGGGGGGCGCATCCTGCCCCTGTCGCACAGGACTAGAGACCTTTGTTGTTGTTTGAACGGAGCCGCGCTGGCGCGCGGGCCTTGGCCGTTGGCGCATCGACGGGCGCCGCCATGGGCCTCATCGTCGCGGCCGCCTATGTGGCGGGAACCGCTGACGCGCGAGACCAGAACGTCCGTATGGCCGACATGGCCCAGGCCGCCGGTGGCGGCTATTCCGAAATCGCCCTGCGTGACCGGGTGCTCGACATGGACCCGGCCGCCCTCGCCCTGGCCCGTCGCTACGATCCCATGCTGACCACCGGCGGCGCCCAGCGCGACCGCCAGACGGCGCTGGAAGTCGCCCGCCTGGACCGGGCCGCTGCGCCGACCAACGCCTCGTTCGTCAACGGGACCAAGGCGGCCGGCGTCGTGCTGCGCGCCAGTTTCGGCGGGCCGTTCAATCCCGCCGCCGAACCCTTCCGCCTGACCGGCGCCCTCGACGCCTCGCGCGATCTCGAGTGCCTGACCCAGGCCGTCTATTACGAAGCCCGCGGCGAGACCCCGGCCGGCCAGGCGGCCGTCGCCCAGGTGGTGCTGAACCGCGTGCGTCACCCGGCCTTCCCCAAGAGCGTCTGCTCGGTCGTCTTCCAGCGCGCCTTCGGCGTCTGCCAGTTCAGCTTCGCCTGCGACGGCTCGATGCGCCGCGGCCGCGAGCCGGGCGCCTGGAACCGGGCCCGCAAGGTCGCCAGCCGCGCCATCTCCGGTGAGGTTATGGCCGGCGTCGGCAACGCCACCCACTTCCACACCATCAACGTGTCCCCCGGCTGGGGCCCGCGCATGGTGCGGGTGCAGCAGGTCGGCATGCACATCTTCTACCGCTTCGGCGGCGGTCGCGGCGCGCCGGGGGCCTTCGATGGCCGTCCGCGCCTGTCGGGTCCGGAAGGCGACTTCCAGGTCGCGGCGGCCACGGACCTGCCGTCCGGTCCGGTGCCGTATGAGGTGGTGACCCCGTCCGGCGTCAAGGTGATCCTGGCCTCGGCCGTCACCGAGACCACCGGCGTCGGCGGCCCGGCCGAGACGCCGAAGGAGCCGGCGACGGCCCAGAAGGCCGACGCGCAGTCCAGCCCGAGCGCGATGTAGCAAGACGAGTCGCTTCTCCCGCTTGTCGGGAGAAGGACCGGTTCAGTTCGCCGTCGACAGCGTCTTGAAACGCTTGCGGATCATGCCCGGCATCAGGCGCAGCATGAAGGCGATGTCCTTGCCGGCCTTGCCGACAATGTAGTTGAGCTTGCCGCCCTTGCCGTGGGCGGCGTCCCAGATCACCTGAGCCGCTTCCTCGACCGTGTAGACCGGCGAGCCGCCCTCGCGGATGGCGTCGGTGATCTTCATGTTGGTGCCGCTGGCGCCGGCGTTGAGGATGGGGGTGTCGACGAACCAGGGCATGATGCAGCGCACCGCCACGCCGAAGCGGGCGAACTCGGCCTCCAGCGATTCGGACAGGCCGCGCACCGCGAACTTGGTGGCCGAATAGATGGCCATGCGCGGCGCCCCGAACAGGCCGGCGCAGCTGGCGACATTGATCAGGGTCGAGCCGGGCGTGGCCTTGAGCAGGTCCAGCCCGGCGCGGGCGCCGTAGATGACGCCCTTCACATTGATGTCGATCTGCAGGTCGCCTTCCTCGACGCTCTGCTCCTCGAGGTAGCCGTAGCGGGCGATGCCGGCGTTGTTGAGCAGGACGTCGAGCCGGCCGCCACTGGCCTTGGCGAAGGCGGCAAGCGCCTTCTCCCATTGCTTCAGGTCGCGCACATCGAGGTCGAGAGTGACGCCGTTGCCCTCGCCGATTTCACCCAGGGCCAGCTTGAGACCGGTCTTGTCGATGTCGGCCAGGCCGACGAACCAGCCTTCCCTGGCGAAGCGTTTGGCGGCGCCCAGGCCAATGCCGCTGGCGCCGCCGGTGATGAAGATGCTCTTGCGTCCGCCCGCGCTTGCCGTGGCCATGGCGCGCCTCCCGTTCCGATTGTTGGTTATCGTCGATCAGAAGCGGCAGGGGGCGTCAGGTCAAGCTCAGCTGTTGTCTTCCGTCGGGGCCTCCGGGCCATTTTTCTTGATGGAGTCGATGGCGTTCTGGGCCGAGGCCTTGGAGCTGTAGCCCTCGGTCGCGAAGATGACCTCGCTGTTGTACTTGAAGCGCACGCGGTACTCGCCAGCCTTGTCCTTGTAGATCTCGAACTTGTGGGCCATGGGGCGTCTCCTTCTGTGGGGAGCCCGACATTGCCTCCCGCCATGGGGCCGCGTCCACCCCTTCGCGCCTGTGAGCGCCACGAATAAGCGCCCTGGTCGCCTAGATCAGGAACATGCCGATGCCGGCCGCCAGCATCGTCGCCGTCGCCGTCCAGCCGAGGACCTTCAGGGTCCAGCCGATGGTGAAGCGGCCCATCACCGACCGTCGTGAGGCCAGCAGCATGGCGACGATCATGATCGGCACGGCGACCAGGCCGTTGAGCACGGCGCTCCAGAACAGGGCCTTGATCGGGTCGATATCGGAGAAGCTGAGGGCGACGCCGCCAAGGGTGGCGGCGGCGATGATGGCGTAGAAGCCGGGCGCCTGGCCCAGCTTGCGATCCAGCCCCATTGGCCAGCCGAAGGATTCGGCGATGGCGTAGGCGGCCGAGCCGGCCAGAACCGGCACAGCCAGCAGGCCGGTGCCGATGATGCCGAGGCTGAACAGCACGAAGGCCAGGTCGCCGGCGATCGGGCGCAGGGCCTGGGCGGCCTGGGCGGCGTCCTTGATGTCGGTGACGCCGTTCACATGCAGGGTCACCGAGGTGGTCAGGACGATGAAGAAGGCAATGACGCTGCAGACCGCCATGCCTGTCCAGGTGTCGAGGCTGATGCGGCGCAGTTCGTTGTCGGCCAGTTCCGGGCGGTGGATCAGCGAGCGGGCCTCCGGGTCGGGGCCCAGGTCCTCGACCTCCTGCGAGCTTTGCCAGAAGAACATGTAGGGACTGATGGTGGTGCCGAACACGGCGACGATCATGGTCAGGAAGACCGGCGTCAGCTGCACGTCCGGAACGAAGGATTTGAACGCCACCTCCGCCCAGGGGATCTTCACCGTGAACACCACCCCGACATAGGCCAGAAGCGACAGGGTCAGCCATTTGAGGACCTGGACGTAGCGCTTGTAGCTCATGAAAATCTCGAGCAGCAGGCAGGCCAGGCCAAAGCCCCCGGCATAGACGAACGGGTTGACCCCGGGCAGGATCAGGGCGGCCGCAGCCCCCATGGCGGCGACATCGGCGGCGATGTTGATGGTGTTGGCGATCAGCAGCGACAGGACCAGCATGGCAAGAAGCCAGCGCGGGAAGACCTTCTTGATGTTGGCGGCCAGGCCGTGGCCGGTGACCCGGCCGATGCGGGCCACCACCTGCTGGATACCGGCCAGCAGCGGATAGGCCAGCACCACGGTCCACAGCATGTTCAGCCCGAAGGCCGCGCCCGCCTGGCTGTGGGTGGCGACGCCGCCCGGATCGTCGTCGGCCGCCCCGGTGATCAGCCCGGGGCCCAGGCGGCCAAGGAAGCTCGGCCGGCGATCGGGGGCGGGGGGCGTCTTCATGTCGGCGCGGGTCCGGCGGAGGAGGGCGGGTGGCCATGGCCGCTGTCCGGGCGGCGGCGGCGCAGCGCCTGCGGCGGTTGCCCGAAGGCGCGCAGGAAGGCCCGCCGCATGCGCTCGCTGTCGCCGAAGCCCACCTCGAGGGCGACGTCCTCGACCTGCAGGGGTTGGCTTTCCAGCAGGGTGCGGGCGGCCTCCAGGCGCAGGCGCTCGACGGCCTTGGCCGGGGTAAGGCCGAGCTCCGCCGAGAAGGCCCGCAGGAAGGTGCGCTCGCTCATCTTCGCCTGCTCCGCCAGGTCCGGCACGGTCAGGGGCCGGCGCAGGTTTTCGCGCATCCAGGCCAGCAGAGGATCGAAACGGCCACCGGCCTCCATCTCCAGAAGGGCCGAGAACTGGGACTGACCGCCGGGGCGGCGGTGATAGACGACAAGCTGCTGGGCGGTCCTGCGGGCGATGTCCTCGCCCAGATCCTCGCCGATCAGGGCCAGGGCCAGGTCGATGCCGGCGGTGATGCCGGCGCTGGTCCAGACCGGGCCATCGCGGACGAAGATGCGGTCGGCGTCCAGCTTCACGTTCGGATAGGCGCGGCGGAAGTGGTCGGTGCGGTTCCAGTGGGTGGTCGCCCGGCGGCCTTCCAGCAGACCGGCCTCGGCCAGGATATAGGCGCCGGAACAGACCGAGGCGACGCGGCGGGACGCCGTTCCCACGGCCCGCACGAAGTCGAGGGTGGCGGCGCAGATGGCCGGGCCGCGCGTGCCCTCGCCACCGCTGAGCAGCAGGGTGTCGAAGCGGTCCGCGAGGCTGAAGGGCCGACTGTCGATGGCGACACCGCCGCTGGCGCGGACCAGGCCGCCCTGGCGGCTCAGGGTTTCGACCTCGTAGGCGCCGGGTTGATAGCGGTCGGCGATCTCGAAGGCGGTCATGGGACCGGCCGCATCGAGAAGCTGGAAGTCTGGAAAGACCAGAACGCCGATCCGTCTGGTCATGGCGTAAAGCGAGGGATCAATGTCATTTCAGCCAGACGCTATGTCTGACAGGATGCCCTGGTCAAGCCTTCAAGGAGACGCCGCCATGCCCGCCGCCCCGCTGCACATTATCTTCGCCCTCTACCCCGGTGTCACCCATCTCGACTTCACCGGCCCGCATCAGTTTCTCAGCCGCCTGCCCGGCGCGCGGGTGACGGTGGCCTGGAAGGACGGCGGCGAGCTTGAGGCCGATGGCCTGACCTTCGCCGGTCTCAAGCGGCTCGACGCCATCGAGCAGTGCGACATCCTCTGCATCCCCGGCGGCTTCGGGACCAGCGCCGCCATGCTGGACGAGGCGTTCATCGGCGAGATCCGCCGCCTCGCCGGCCTCTCGCGCTATGTCACCAGCGTCTGCACCGGCTCGCTGATCCTGGCGGCGGCCGGCCTGCTGACCGGCAAGCGGGCGGCCTGTCACTGGGCCTGGCGCGACCAGCTGGCGCTGTTCGGCGCCATCCCGGACCCGGGCAGAGTGGTGCGCGACGGCAATGTCTTCACCGGCGGCGGGGTGACCGCGGGCATCGATTTCGCCCTGACCCTGGCGGCCGAGGTTGCCGGCGACGACTTTGCCCAGGCTTTGCAGCTGGGCCTGGAATACGCGCCAGCTCCGCCGTTCAATGCGGGTCGGCCGGAAACCGCGCCGCCGGAAATCCTGGCCCGGGTGCAGGCCATGTACGGCGCGGCCATGCCTGAGCGGCGGGCGGCCGCGGAGAAGGCCGCCGCCGCGGTCTGATCAATAGTCCTGGTCGTCGAAAACCTGCGCTCAGCGAACCCATCGAAGCATGTGCGGATAGGCTTCGGGTCCGCCGGGAATGGCCTGCTTCGGCTCGATGGTCATGCCGTACAGCTGCAACAACGGCAGGCCGATGAAGTTGCCGTCCGAGAAGGTCTCGATCAGCCAGGCGCCGTCACCCTTGTAGCCGTTGGCGTGGAAGAGAATGTCAGGCGGCACGCCGATATGCTGCGCGGCCGCCCAAGACCAGGCGATGGCAGCCATCTCGTCACCGCCGTTTGACTCGAACGGGTCGGCGAGCCGCTCTTCCGGGCTGGCGACTGCGATATGGCCCGCCTCATGGAGCAGGTCGCCGGCCGCGAATTCGCACTCGGGGTCGTAGACGATAACGCCGCCGATAATCGCCATCCCTTTCAGGAGGGTGGTTTGCGACAGGCGTTCGGCCCGGGTCGGGATGCCGATCGAGGCAAGAAACGCCAGGATAGACGGTGTAGGGTCGGGATCGGCGGCGGACATCACCGCAAGATTACAAGCCGGCTGCCCCGAACGCTACTGACGTCATCGAGATGGCGGCGAAGACCTCATCGTTGAAGAAGCCGACCGGCTCGTCGGCATGGCTGGCGCCCAGCACGTAGAGCAGCGGCAGGTAGTGTTCGGCGCTGTTGATGGCGAGGTCCGCATCGGGGCCGAGGCTGCGCCAGTCGATCAGCGGATCGTGGTCGCGCTGGACGATGAGGCGCTTGGCCGTTTCGTTGAAGCGGGGCGACCAGTCGGGCGTCACGCCGCTGCGGAAATCAACGGCCCGCAGATTGTGGACGATGTCGCCGCTGCCGACGATCATCACCCCCTCGTCGCGCAAGGCGGCCAGGCGCCGGCCGGCCTCGTAGTGCCAGCGGTCGGGGCGAGTGCGGTCGATGGACAGCGCGACGATGGGAATGTCGGCGTCAGGGTACATGGGGGCCAGCACGCTCCAGACGCCGTGGTCGAAGCCACGGTCGGCGTCGAGGACGACGGGGTCGGGACTGAGCAGCTCGACCACCCGACGGGCCAGGGCCAGATCCCCCGGCGCGTTGTAGCGGACGTCGAACAGGGCCTGGGGGAAGCCGAAGAAGTCGTGGATGGTCTGCGGCGCCGCCCCGGCGGTGACGGCAGCGCCGCGGGTTTCCCAGTGGGCCGAGATGATCAGGATGGCCCTGGGGCGCGGCAGGGCCCGGCCGGCCTCGGCCCAGCCTTGCGTCCAGGCATTGTTCTCGATGGCGTTCATCGGCGAGCCGTGGCCGAGGAACAGGGCGGGCATGCGGGTCATGGGCGTGTTCCGTAACAGTATAAGGTACAGATGGGTATCGGCCCGGTGGTTGCAAGTCCGGCCCCGAAGGGCCTGTTTCGGGGTCCTGGCAGGCCCGAACCATGACCACCTTGCGCCAGAACGACACGTATTCGCCGCCGACGGGAAACGGCATTGTCCCGGGACGGGGCGGCGCGCTCGACCTGCTGCGCTTCCTCGCGGCCATGCTGATCGTTGTCTATCACTTCGGGCAGGATGCGCCGGTGTCGCTGGACGCCCTGCATCCGGTATTCGGGCGTGGCTATCTGGCGACGGACTTCTTCCTGATCCTTTCGGGCTATGTGCTGGGCCGCGCCTATGGCGGGCAGGTTATGTCGGGCCGGATCGGTCCGGTGCGGTTCCTCGGCAAGCGGGTGCAGCGGCTGTGGCCGGCGCAGGTCATCGTGCTGGCCTGCCTGGCCCTGGTGGTGATGGCGTCGGCTCTGGTCGGTATCAGGCCCAACAATCCGGAAAACTTCACGCCGCAGGCCTTCGCCATGCAGCTGGTCTTCGCCCAGGCCTGGGGCATTCCCGGCGGCGGCGGCTGGAACCACCAGAGCTGGTCGTTGTCGGCCCTGATCGTTTGCTACGGGGCCTTCCCGCTGCTGTGGAGCTTGATCAGCCGGATGAAGAGTTCGATCGCCATGCTGGCGCTGGGCATGCTGGCGGTGGTCGGTGGCGATCTCCTCTGTATCGCCCTGCTGGGCCGTCCGATCTACGATCTCGAGTTCCACTTCGGCCTGATCCGCGCCATGCCCCTGTTCCTTCTGGGCCTGTGCATCGCCAAGGTGGTCGAGCAGAACAAGCCCAGCCTGATGGTCGCCCCGCTGCTCGGCTGCCTGGCGGCGGCGACCCTCGTGTTGCTGCAGGTCGCCGGACGGTTCGACCTGGCCAGCATCGTGGCCATCGCCGTGGTGGTGCTGGCCTGCGGTCGGACGCCCGTGGCCAAACCCTCGCGGCTGATCGAGCAGGGGGCCAAGCTGTCCTTCGCCCTGTTCATCACCCATTCCCTGACCGGCCTGCTGTGGTTCGGCGCCCTGCAGGTGCTGGAGGCGCGCGTCGATATGCCGGCGGCGGTGCATTGGCTCCTGTGGGCCGGTTCGCTGCCGGCCGCGCTGGTCATGGCGCTCGTCTTCCATCACTGGGTCGATGCACCGGTGCAGGCCTGGCTGGCCCGGCGGCTCAGGTCCCGCCAGACGGCCGCAGCCTAGGCGTCCAGCCCGATATCCAGCACCGGCGCCGAGTGGGTCAGGGCGCCGACGCTGATGACGTTGACGCCGGTGGCGGCGATGGCGGCGACGGTGTCGAGGTTGACGCCGCCGCTGGCTTCGAGGACCAGGCGGCCGTCGTTGCGGCGGACCGCTTCGCGCAGGTCTTCCAGGCTGAAGTTGTCGAGCATGATGACGTCCGGGCCGGCGGCCAGGGCCTCGTCGAACTGCCGGAGGCTGTCGACCTCGCACTCGACCTTGACCAGATGGCCGGCGAAGGCGCGGGCCCGTTCGATGGCGGGGCGGACCCCGCCACAGGCGGCGACGTGGTTGTCCTTGATGAGGATGGCGTCGTCGAGACCGAAGCGGTGGTTGACCCCGCCGCCGCAGCGCACCGCGTACTTTTCCAGGGCGCGCAGGCCGGGGGTGGTCTTGCGGGTGTCGGTGATGCTCGCCCCGGCGCCGACCACGGCGTCGACATAGGCGCTGGTCAGGGTGGCGATGCCGCTGAGGCGGCCGAGCAGGTTGAGGGCCGTGCGTTCGGCAGAGAGAAGGGCGCGGGCGTTGGCGTCGACGCGGGCCAGCACCGTGCCCGCATCGACAGCGTCTCCGTCGCTGACCAGGGCCTCGAAGCGGGCGGTCGGGTCGAGGGCCAGGATGGCCAGGCGGACGCAGGCCAGGCCCGCGATCGTGCCGGACTTGCGGGCCCCGAAGCCGGCGTTCAGCCGCGTATCGGCGTCGATGCAGGCCAGGGCGGTGATGTCGCCGGCCCGGCCAAGATCCTCGGCCAGGCTGGCGCGGATGATGGGCTCGATCAGCAGGTCGGGCAGGGGGGCGATCATTCGGCGGCGACCTTGCGGGCTTCGAGGCTGGCCAGGGTGACAAAGGTCCGCGCGGCCGGGCGCTGGCAGGGGAAGTCGCGGCGGAAGTGGCCGCCCCGGCTTTCGCGGCGCTCCAGGGCGCAGGTGGCGACGAGGCGGGCGGCGGCGAGCACCGGGCCTTCGCCGTGGAGGCCCTGCAGGGTCTCGATGCGGCCGAGCAGGCGGGTTAGGCCTTCCCCGTCGCGGACGACGCCGGCGTCCTGGCTCATGGCCTGGCGGAGGCCCATGAGGGCGGCTTCGGGCAGGTCGGGCCAGGGCGTAGCGGGCAAGGGCGGCGTGCCGGGGTCGACGGCGTCGCGCAGGACCGCGCCGGCCCGGGCGCCAAAGACGGCGGCTTCCAGCAGGGAGTTGCTGGCCAGTCGGTTGGCGCCATGGACGCCGGTCGAGGCGCATTCGCCGGCGGCCAGCAGGCCAGGCAGGCTGGTGCGGCCGTCCAGATCGGTGGCGACGCCGCCCATGTGATAGTGGCAGGCCGGGGCGACGGGCATGGGCTGGACGCGGGGGTCGAGGCCGGCGGCCTGGGCGGCGGCGAAGACGGCCGGGAACTCGTGCGGGAAGGCGTCCCCGACGGCCTGCGTGGCGTCGAGGAAGGCGCCGTGGCCGGCGACCAGTTCCGACTGGATGGCGCGGGCGACGACGTCGCGCGGAGCCAGCTCGGCGGCCGGGTGGTAGTTCTTCATGAAGGCGTGGCCGTCGGCGTTGCGCAGGATGGCGCCCTCGCCGCGCAGGGCCTCGGTGGCCAGCGGGGCGGGGTCGGCGCCGACGTCGAGGGCCGTGGGGTGGAACTGCACGAACTCAGGATCACTGATGACCGCGCCGGCGAGGGCGGCGAGGCCCAGGCCCTCGCCGCGCACTTCACGGGGCGTGGTGGTGACGGCGTAGAGGCCGCCGAGACCGCCGGTGGCCAGCAGGGTGGCGGCGGCGACGATCTCGATCAGGCCGCCGTCGGTGTCTTCGAGCAGGGCGCCGCGCACCCGGCCGGCGGCGTCCTGCAGCAGGCTGCGGGCGCGAAGGCCGGTGCGGACCTCGATGTGCGGGGCGGCCAGGACGGCGGCGACCACGGCGTTGTGGATGGCGCGGCCGGCGCCGTCACCGCCGACCTTTGCGACCCGGGCGCGGCCATGGGCGGCTTCCAGTCCGGCCGAGAAGCCGCCGTCCGGTGTGCGGTCGAAGGGGGCGCCGAGGTCGGCCAGCCGGCGGACAGCGTCAGGCCCTTCGCGGGTGAGGACGGCGACAGCCTCGGGGTCGCAGAGGCCGGCGCCGGCGGCGATGGTGTCCTGGGCGTGCAGGGCCGGGCTGTCGTCGTCGCTGAGGGCCGCGGCCATGCCGCCCTGCGCCCAGGCGCTGGAGCAGCCTTCGCCCAGCGGCGTGGGGCTGAGCAGCAGCACCTTGCGCGGCGCGGCCGCGAGGGCGGCGGTGAGGCCGGCCAGGCCGGCGCCGAGGATCAGGACGCCGTCGAAATCGATACGGGTGGTCATTACCGCAGCTCCCGGGCCGCCCGCAGGGGGTCGGCTTCGAACATGGCCTCGTAGGCGTCGTGCAGGTTGGCGCCGTGGCGGATCAGTTCCTCGACGACCTCGCGGGCGCCGAGGGGCATCAGGCTGGACCAGGGCTTGGGCACCTCAGGCGGGGTGGCCTTGACGCGGTAGACGGGTCCGAACTTGCTGACCTTGATCATGGTGAGCCTCCTTTCGAGCGCTCAGATCATTTCCACATCGACGTGGTGGCCTCGGGCTTTCACGAGGTCGTAGCGGGCCGGGATGGCCGGGGGCGGCAGGTCGATCATGCGTTGCACCGCCAGGCGGGCGCGGTCGGCGATGGCCGGATCGACGGTGACCTCGAACTGTTCCTTCTGCAGGGCGTCGAGGATGTTGCGCAGGGTGATCCGCTTCATGTGCGGGCACATGTTGCAGGGGCCGACGAACTTCACCCCGGGCACGTCGCCGGCGACGTTGGCGGCCATGCTGCATTCGGTGATCAGCACCACCTGTTTGGGCCGGCGGGTCTCGACATAGTTGCTCATGGCGGCGGTCGAGCCGGCGAAGTCGGCGGCGTTGAGCACCTCTTCCGGGCATTCCGGATGGGCGAGGATCTCGGCGCCCGGATAGGCCAGGCGCATCTCGGCGATGTCCTCGACGGTGAAGCGCTTGTGGACCTCGCAGCTGCCGGCCCAGGCGATGATCTTCACATCGGTCTGGGCGGCGACGTTGCGGGCCAGGTACTCGTCGGGGATCAGGATGACGCGGTCGACGCCCCATTCCTTCGCCGCCCATTCGACCACCTGCACGGCGTTGGCGCTGGTGCAGCAGATGTCGGTCTCGGCCTTCACGTCAGCCGTGGTGTTGACGTAGGTGACGACCGGCAGGCCGGGGTAGCGCTGCTTGATCAGGCGCACGTCGTGGCCGGTGATCGAGCTGGCCAGGCTGCAGCCGGCGCGCAGGTCGGGGATCAGCACGGTCTTGTCCGGGCAGAGGACCTTGCTGGTCTCGGCCATGAAGTGGACGCCGGCCTGGACGATGATCCTGGCGTCCGAGCGGGCCGCCGCGCGGGCCAGGCCCAGGCTGTCGCCGACATAGTCGCCGACCCCGTGGAAGATCTCGGGCGTCATGTAGTTGTGGGCCAGGATGACCGCGTTCTTCTCCCGCTTGAGGCGGTTGATCTGGGCGATCAGGGGCGCGTGGACGCGCCATTCCAGGGGGGTGACCTGGTCCTTGACCTTGTCCCACGCGGCAGCGGTCAGGGCTTCCACCTCGGGGGTGAACTCGACGTCATAGGCCATCTGCGCACTCCTTTTGCTCAACATGAGCATTACTGGCGCCTGTAAAGGGCCGGGCTGCAGGAGCGCCGGCCATTCCGTTCCGTCACCTTTTGCTGAAAGTGAGCATAAGTGACAGGACACATATAGGCCTGTGACAATCTGCGCACAAGGGGAATCGTCAGGGGACGGTGGGGGTGGGCCTCGCCGGTCTCCCCCACCGTCCGGCTAGTCGCGGCGACGCGCTTCGCGCTGGCGGCGCTTCTCGGCCTCGCGGGCCTTCTTTGCGGCCTTCTTGCGAGCCTTGTCCTCGCGGTCGAGGCGGGCGAGGCGTTGTTTCTTGCTTTCGCCGGGGATGATGGCGCTGGCCACCGCGCCGGTGGTGTTGACCGCGGCCTTGGTGACGCCGCCGACCACCGAGCCGACGATGCAGCCTGACAGCAGCAGGCCGCTGACGGCGAGGGCGAGGGGGACGAGCAGCGGGCGTTTGGTCATCGGGGGCTCCAGGTCCCCGGACGGGGCGGCGGCTATCGAAGCGGGACCCCCATTATACCTACCAGAGGAGCAAACAGGCGCCGTCTTCGGGGCGTCCCGGAAAAATCCATGTCGCTCAAGAGGTTGGAGGCGGGTTGGCGGGGGCTGACGGGAGGGGGATGAGGGGGCGACGGGTGGGGGTGCGGTGGGGATGTGGGGGAGGGCGCATGCGGCAAAGTGGGGCGCGGGGCGCCGCACGGCGCCGCATGGAAAGCGCCGCCGAGGGGCGGGGCACATACCCGAAGTTCAAATCTGCGCCGGGGCGTCGGCCGGCCGGGCGTGGGCGGCCAGGGTGTGGGCGAAGGGGCCCATGACGCTCCGTTGCCCGCCGCAATGCGCCCGACACGCCGCGACGTCTTGTCACAATGATGGACGACCATAACTATGGGGCGCAAGAGAGGTTCATCATGGCCGCATCCTTCGACCCCTGCGCTTGCGTTCCGACCCTGTGTCGGCGCGACCTTCAACGGGACGGCTGACAGCTTTTGCGATTCAACCGCCCTTCGATACCGAGGCCCTGGGCCCTAGCGGTGCTCGCCGTCGTCGCGATGGTGACCGCCGCCTGCGCCAGCGATTACCGGGTGCGTGAGGGCACGGGGCGGGAGCGCGGTCTTTCCGCCCTGACGCGCGGCTATGGCGAGATCGCCTTTCGCCGGCTGACCGCCGACATGGACCCGGCGATGATGGCCCTGGCCAGGCGGCATGACGGGGTGGCCAGCACCGATTTCTGGGGCCGCACGCCGGGCTGGGAGAGCTTCAACCTGTCCCGGCTGCCGGTGCTGGACGTCGGCGCCATCAGCGAAGACGACGCGCGGCTGATCAACGCCATGCAGCTGGCCTCGGCCGAGCCGCCGCCGCCGGCCAAGCCCTTCATCCTGAAAGCCAGTGGAGAGGACCGGGCGGCGGCAACTCGCTGCCTGACCCAGGCCATCTACTACGAGGCGGCCGTCGAGCCGCTGGAGGGCCAGCGGGCGGTGGCCCAGACGGTGCTCAACCGGGTTCGCCATCCGGGCTATCCCAAGAGTGTCTGCGGGGTGGTCTACCAGGGCGCGCTGCGCACGACCGGCTGCCAGTTCAGTTTCACCTGCGACGGGTCTCTGGCGCGGGTTCCAAACCCGGTGATCTGGAGCCGGGCCGAGCGGCTGGCCATCGATGCCCTGGGCGGCCATGTCGAAAGAGCGGTGGGGACGGCGACCCACTATCACGCCGACTATGTGTCGCCCTACTGGGCGCCGACCCTCTACAAGATCGTCCAGATCGGGCGGCATATCTTCTACCGCTGGACAGGGCCCTGGGGCCTGCCCCCGGCCTTCAAAGGCAGGTACGCCGGCGGCGAGGCCAACCTGACGGCGGCGGTGCTGCAGGGGCTGGACTCCCGTATCCAGGGCGAGGGGCTGGCGCCCGACAGCATCGCCGGCTTCATCTCCAACCTGGCCCCGGCAACGACCCGCACGGTGGTGTTGTCGGTCGACGGGGTCGACCAGTCCTACACGGTGGCCGCGCCGCCTCCGGGCCAGGAGATGGTTCCGATGCCCGGGGTGCTGACGCCGGCGCGGCGGGCGCCGACGCCGGAAGAGGTGGCCGATATCAACGCCAGACTGAAGACGCTCGAGGAAGACCCCGACGCGCCGATGACGACGGCGCCGAGGCCGCAGCCGCCGGCGAAGGCGGATCCCGGGGCGGCGCAGGCGGGGGACCTGCCGATCGGGCGGCGGCCGGAGTGATTCGCTCTCCGCCCCCGCGAGGGGGCGGGCGCGCGTGATTTGGGGCGGCCCTTCTTTTCCTTCTCCCATAGGGAGAAGGGGGGACCCGCGCTGCGTAGCCTTGGCGAAGCAGGGTGGGGGGATGAGGGGTTAGGGACGGTTCAGGGTTCGCTGTACACAACCGGACACAGCGTAACCCCTCACCCTCCCACCCTGCTGCGCTGAAGCTACGCAGGGCGGGCCCCTCCCTCTCCCTTTGGGAGAGGGGTCTTGAATGGGTTCCCCTCTCGAATTCGTGGGAGCGATTAAAGGCCGAAGGCCTTGGCGTACCGAATTATCACCGGCTGCGCCAACGACCCCGGGACCAGTTCCAACGCCATGAAGCTCGGGCCCCGGAACGGCGATTTCACGGTCTTCGCCAGGTCGGCGCTGTAGCCGACGCGGGGGTAGTAGGCGGGGTGGCCCAGCACGATCACCGCCTCGATGCCGGCGGTCGCCAGACGGCGGTGGCCCTCGTGCATCAGGGCCGTGCCGAGGCCGTCCTTCTGGCGGCCGGGCTGCACCGACAGGGGGGCGAGGGCGGCCAGGCGGCGTCCATTGTCGGTAGCGAGAGGGCTGAACAGGAGGTGGCCGACGATCGCGCCGTCTTCCACCGCCACCAGCTCCAGCAGGGCGTCGCCGTCGGCGCGCAGGGCGTCCACGAGGTTCGCCTCGTCCGGTTGCCCGAACGCGGCGGTGACGACCGCGTGGATGGCCGCCTGGTCACCGGGCTCTGTGGGGCGGATCTCGCTCACGAGCCGGGCCTCGCGTCGCAGTCCATCGGCGCCACAGCCGGGAGCGCCGACATCCGGAACAGCTGGGTCGAGATGGCGATCCAGGCGCCCTCCGGGTAGACGCAGGACAGCGTTCCTGTCTCAAGCCCCTTGCGGGCGTTCGCCAGGATCGTCTGGGCCTCAGCGTAGGCCTCGCATAGTTTCGGGCGATCCGGCGCCGTCGGCGAGCCGGATGTGACAACGGCCTCGGCCAACACGATTCGAACCTCTTGCAGAACCGCAGTGCAGGCAAAAGGGTCGCCGGGCGGCGACCTGGGCATCGGCGGGTAGAGGGTCTCGGCATTGACCGTGAGACAGCGGAGGGCTTCGGCCCGCGCGGCGGCGTCATCCTGGATGAAGGCGTTCAGTTCGCTCAGCACCGTCGCCAGCCCGCCGGGCTCGTTGGTGGTCAGGGCCTGCCAGATGGCGGCCTGGTCCGACGCCATGGAATACTGCTTCTGAAATTCGGCGTCGGACGATCGACTGGTCAGGGCGGCTGCGCAGCGTGAGGCAATGAGGCCATGGTCGGCCGGTGACGCAGGCCCGCGCGCTGCGGCCCCGGCGACGAAGACCAGGCTCGCGAAGGCGACGAGGGCGGCGCGGATCATTACCAGGCGCCGATCTTCTGGGTTTCGCCCTGGCTGATCGGCTGATGGGCGGCTTCGTGGTCCTGTTCGGCGAGGAAGCGCACGGCCTCAAGCGCGGCCATGCAGCCCATGCCGGCGGCGGTGACCGCCTGGCGGTAGATGTCGTCGGTGACGTCGCCGGCCGCGTAGACGCCGGGGATGGCGGTCGAGGCGGTGCCCGGCTGGACCTTGAGGTAGCTGCCCGAGTGCATTTCCAGCTGGCCGGCGAACAGCTCGGACGAGGGGGCGTGGCCGATGGCGATGAAGACGCCGTCGGCGGCCAGATCGCGGGTCTCGCCGGTCTTCACCGACTTGAGGCGGACGCCGGTGACGCCCATGGGATCGGTGTCGCCGGTCACCTCGTCGATGACATGGTCCCAGACCACCTCGATCTTCGGATGGGCGAACAGGCGTTCCTGCAGGATCTTCTCGGCCCGCAGTTCATCCTTGCGGTGAACGAGGGTGACCTTTGAGGCGAAGTTGGTGAGGAACAGGGCCTCCTCGACGGCGGTGTTGCCGCCGCCGACCACGATGACCGCCTTGTTGCGATAGAAGAAGCCGTCGCAGGTGGCGCAGGCGCTGACGCCGAAGCCCTGGTATTTCGCCTCGCTTTCGATGCCCAGCCACTTGGCCTGCGCGCCGGTGGCGATGATCAGGGTCTCTGCCAGCCATTCCTCGCCGCTGTCGCACTTGATGTGGAAGGGGCGTCTGGAGAGGTCGGCGGACAGCACGATGTCGCTGACGAACTCGGTCCCGACATGCTCGGCCTGGGCCTTCATCTGGTCCATCAGCCAGGGGCCCTGGATGACGTCGGCGAAGCCCGGATAGTTCTCGACGTCCGTTGTGATGGTCAGCTGGCCACCGGGCTGGATGCCGGCGATCAGCACGGGCTTGAGCAGGGCGCGGGCGGCGTAGATGGCGGCAGTGTAGCCGGCGGGGCCGGAACCGATGATCAGGCAGCGTGTGGTGCGGGGTGTGGGGCTCGACATGGGGGCAGATATAGGGTCGATTCCGCTTTCGCGCGATGGGGCAGAAGGGGCTGCGGTGTCCGGACGGGTTGTCACGCTTCTGTTGTATGCGGGCCCTATCCTGACCGGGATGACGCTTGGCGTGATCTTCCGCGAGCCGGTGCTGGTCCTTCTGGGGATCATCGTCGCCGTTGCCGTGGACATCGGCCGGCGCATCGCCGCTTCCAGACAGAAAACCGCGATCAAGGGTGGCCGCTTCGTAGAAGGCCGCTGGGTCGATTTCCCGCCCGATCCGCCGTTTCGCCTTGGTGGCGGCGGCGACAATCTCGACGCGGCTCTGGTCCGCGCCGCCCTGGCGGCGGCCGAGGAGGTGGCTCCCAAGGTCAAACAGGCGCTCGAGGAGCGGGCGCGAGAAAGGAAACCATGAGCAAGGCAACAAACAAGGCCGCCTTCCTGCCCCTCTTCCTTGGGGCAGGCATCGCGGTGGGAGCCGGCATCGGGTCGGCGACGGACAATCTGGCTCTGGGGCTGGCGCTCGGCGTGGCGGTGGGCGCCGGGCTCGGCGGTGCGATGAGCATCCGCCAGAACAACAAGGACAAGAAGGACCGCTCGGGCAGCGACGGCGGCGGCGCTCACCACAGCGACAGCGACGACCGCGATGGTGGCTCGGGCGACGGTGGCGGGGATGGCGGGGGCGATGGCGGTGGCGGGGGTGACTGACAAGCCGGCGTCGAAGTGGCGAGAGGCCTGGCGGCCTCTGTTGTTCCTGCTTGTCGTCGCCATCGGCGCGGCCGGATCCGTCGCCTTCGCTGTCGGCGAGGGCCTGACACGGGAAATCGGCGGGGGCGCCATCGGGGTCAGCCTGGTGCTGATTCCCGGCGTCTTCCACATCGCCTTCCTGGCGTCGGGGTTCAGTGCCGCGTCCCGCGCCCGCAATCGGAAGCAGGGCCCGTTCGACGGCAGCAATACCCGCTACTTCGACGCCAACCACGACCAGGGTTTCGACCTCGACAGCGCTCGCCATCGCAACGACGACCGCTTCGGTCTCTGAGCCGACGGTCCTTCTGGACTTGTTAAGCCGGTCGACGGAGACTCGGCCGTCATGAGCAAGGCGCCCACCATCGAGATTGCGGGGCGGCCCATCGGGCCGGAGCATCCGCCGTTCGTCATCTGCGAGCTGTCGGGCAACCACAACGGCAGCCTCGAGCGGGCGCTGACCATGATCGACGCGGCGGCCGAGACCGGCGCCGACGCCATCAAGATTCAGACCTATACCGCCGACACCATCACCCTCGACGTCGACCGCCCGGAGTTCAGGATCAAGGGCGGGCTGTGGGACGGCCGGTCCTTGCACGAGCTCTATCGCGAGGCCCAGACGCCTTACGAATGGCACGCGGCGCTGTTCGAGCGGGCGGCAAAGCGGGGGGTGATCCTGTTTTCCAGCCCGTTCGACGAGACGGCGGTGGACCTGCTCAGCGGGCTGGATGCGCCGGCCTACAAGATCGCCAGCTTCGAGGCCGTGGACCTGCCGCTGATCCGTTATGCGGCGGCCAAGGGCAAGCCGCTGATCATCTCCACCGGCATGGCCAACGCGGCCGAGATGGCGGCGGCGCGGGATGCGGCGCTGGAGGCCGGGGCGGCCGGCGTTGTGCTGCTGCACTGTGTATCCAGCTATCCGGCCACCTTCGCCGACGCCAATGTGCGGACGGTGGCCGACATGGCGACGCGGTTCGACTGCCCCATCGGCCTGTCCGATCATACGCCGGGGACGGCGGCTTCGGTGGCGGCGGTGGCCATGGGCGCCTGCGTCATCGAAAAGCACTTCACCCTGGCCCGCTCCGACGGCGGGCCGGACGCCGCCTTCAGTCTGGAGCCCGGCGAGTTCGCCGCCCTGGTGCGCGACTGCAAGGACGGCTGGGCGGCGCTGGGCCGGGCGCATTACGACGTGCTGGGTTCCGAGAGGGCCAATATCCAGTTCCGCCGCTCGCTCTACGTCACCGCCGATGTTGCGGCGGGCGAGGTGCTGAGCCGGGCCAACGTCCGCTCGGTGCGGCCGGGGGCCGGACTGCCGCCGGGCGAGCTGGACAGTGTGCTGGGCCGGCCGGCGACGCGGGCGCTGACGCGGGGCGAGCCGCTCAGCCGGGACATGGTTGGTTGAAACTGATGGTCGACGGCCTGCTGGCCGACATCGCCCGGGCCGAGCCGGCGATGACGCCTGGCTTGCGCGACCTGCGCCGCGGCTGGTCGGCGATGCTGAAGGGCGCGTCGGCGGCCGAGGTGCTGGCCCTGGCCCATGTCTTCCATGATCGCCTGCCGCAGGCGCGGCGCTGGCTGGCCCATGAGCTGATCCGCTTCCATCGCGAAGCCTTCGCGGCCTATGGCGGGCCTGTCTCCGAGCGCATGGCCGGCGGGCTGTCCAGCTGGCAGGCGGTGGACGCCTTCGGCACGATCCTGTCGGGACCGGCCTGGGCGGCCGGGCGGATCACGGATGGTCAGGTCGAGGCCTGGTCGAACTCGGAGGATCGCTGGCTGCGCCGTCTGGCGCTGGTCTCGACGGTCAAGGCGGGGGGTGCGGCGCGAACGCTCGGCGTCTGCGAACGGCTGGTCGACGACCGCGACGACATGGTGGTCAAGGCTCTGTCCTGGGCCCTGCGGGAACTCGGCAAGCGCGACGCCGTGGCGGTCGCGGGCTTCCTTGAGGCGCACCCGGTGGCGGCGCGGGTGCGTCGGGAGGTGACGGCCAAGCTGACCACCGGGCTCAAGTCCGGTGGTCGACGCAAGGCGCCGGTTCCTTAACCGATCGCCGCTACCTTGTGGCCATGGTCGGCACTGAAAAGCAGAGGGCGATGGCCCCGTCTGACGGCAGGCGCGATGGCGCGGGCCGCCTGGGAATCCTGCCTCTGGCCATCATCACCACCCTGGTCATCGTGCTGTGCGCCGGCTTCGCCTTCCGGCAAGCGGCGACGACGATCAAGGAGGTCATCGAGGTTCGGGAACAGAAGGTCCTGACTCAGGGCATCGCCCGACGGCTGCTCCAGTTGAACGAAGATATCGCCTATGTCGCCGTCTGGAACGAGGCCTATGAGCGTTCAGCCCTGCGCTATGACCCGGTCTGGAGCCACGAGAACTACGGCGAATACTTCGCCGGTCACATGGGCCACGACCTGACCCTGATGATCGGGGCCGATGGCCAGGTGATCTATGCCTCCGAGCAGGGCAAGGCCGTGCCGGCTGCGCGGCTGGCCGGCTTCACGCGGGCGGCCGAGCCCCTGTTCGAGAAGGTCCGGGCAGAGACCGGCCGTCAGGGCGTGGCTCTGGACCGGGCGCGCTATCGCCGTGCCGAGGCCTTCGTCTCGCATGGCGGCAAGGCCTGGCTGGTCGCCGCCGGCTCCGTCGCGCCGCAGAAGGACTGGCGCGGCAAGCTGCTGACCGGTCCCGAGCCGGTCGTCGTTTCCGCCATCGAAATGGACGCCGCCTTCCTGGGCGATCTGCAGGCGGACTATGACCTTGAAGGCCTTCGCCTGCTGGCGGCTGGAGAGACGGCCCGGACCGGCATCTTGCTGAACGACGTCAACGGCGCGCCCGTCGCCGCCCTCGGCTGGACGCCGCTGGCCCCGCGCCGGGCGGTGCTGGGCAAGGCCGGCGGCATCTTCCTGGCGGTCGGGACAACGCTGGCGCTGCTGATCACCCTGTTGATGCTGCGAATTCGCGCCGTCGCCGAAGATCTGAAGACCGCCGCCCGCGCCGCCCGCGCCGCCGACCATGCCAAGAGCGTGTTCGTGGCCAACATGAGCCACGAGATCCGCACGCCGTTGAACGCCGTGCTCGGCATGGCGCAGGTCATGGAAGGCGACGAGTTGCAGCCGCGCCAGCGCGAGCGCCTGGGGCTGATCCGCGAGGCGGGTCACACCCTGCTGGGCGTCCTCAACGACGTGCTCGACCTGTCGCGCATCGAGGCCGGCCAGCTGAGCATTGCCGAAGCGCCGTTTGAACTCGAGACCCTGGCGAGGGGCGTGCTCGGCGGCTTCGACGGGCAGGCCTCGGCCAAGGGGCTGGCGCTTGATCTCGAGCTGCGTGTGGATGGCTGGTGGAAGGGCGATGCCCAGCGCATTCGCCAGATCGTCAGCAACCTGGTCTCCAACGCCGTCAAGTTCACCGAAGGCGGCGCCGTCCGGCTGGTCATCGAGACCACGGCGGAGGGCCTGCGTTTCGCGGTCGAGGATACCGGTTCCGGCATCGCCCCCGACACCCTGGCCAGCCTGTTCGCCCGCTTTGCCCAGGCCGACGCCTCGATCACCCGCCGGCATGGCGGCACGGGGCTGGGCCTGGCGATCAGCCGTGAACTGGCCGAGCTGATGGGTGGCCAACTGACCGCCACCAGCCGGCCGGGCGAAGGCAGTTGTTTCGTGCTCGAGGTTCCGCTGGCCCGGGTGGCGGCGGAGGCGCCGGCGCAGATCCCGGCCGCGCCGGTCCTGCTGGAGCGCGCCGTGCGCATCCTGGCGGCCGAGGACAACGCCGCCAACCGCCGGGTTCTGGCCACCATGCTGGAGCCGCTGGGCGCGGAGCTGACCCTGGTCGAGGACGGCCGGCAACTGGTCGAGGCCTGGTCGGTGTCCGGCGCCGACGTCATCCTGGCTGACATCCAGATGCCGGTCATGAGCGGGCTGGAGGCGGCGCGGGCGATCCGCAGCGCCGAGGCGGCCGGCGGTCTGGTCCGCACGCCGATCATCGCCCTGACCGCCGATGTGATGAGCGACCAGGTCGCCCTGTACATGGCCGCCGGCATGGACGATCACGTCGCCAAGCCGATCCAGATGGCCGCGCTGTTCGCCGCCCTGCAGGCGGCGCTGGAGCCGGCGGGCGAGCAGCAGGCCCTCGCGGGCTAGTCTCCCAGCAGGCTCAGAACCGCCTCGGCGACCCGGCGGGCGCCGTCGCCATCGCAGACGTCGGCCGCAGCCAGGGCCATGCCGGTGCGCAGGCGGTCGTCGGCCAGCAGGCGGGCGAGATCTTCCTCGAACAGTCCGGCGAAACCGGCCGCGCCGACCTCCAGGGCCATGACCGCGCCGACGCTTTCGAGGGCCCGGGCGGCGGGGCGCTGGTTGTCGGCCAGGATCAGCTGCAGGGTCGGCAGGGCCAGCACGCAGCGCTCCCAGCTGCTTGACCCGCCGCCGCCGACGGCGAGATCGGCGGCCGCCATCAGGGCGGCCATGTCGCGGCTGTCGATGTGCAGGGTCAGTTGCGGATAGACCAGGGCCAGGGCCTGGACCTTCGACAGGCTGGGGCCGGCGGCGCCCATCACCACATCGATGGTCAGGTCGCCGGTCATGGGCAGGAGCAGCTCCAGCACCCTGGCGGTGACGCCGCCATGGTCACCGAGACCCAGCGAGACCAGCAGCCGGCGCGGCGGCGTTCCGGCCGTGCGGCGGGCGAGGGCGGCGGGGCGCAGGGCCGCGAACTCCGGCCGGACCG
>VYLE01000372.1_pt1 | contig 35408 bp, 41 predicted proteins | sample 5114391 | NCBI WGS metagenome assembly VYLE01 (sample SAMN12291771, study PRJNA351875) | freshwater metagenome | isolation source: freshwater lake | place: USA: Michigan, Kent Lake | collected 2013-08-15
GAGGCCGGCCGCTGCGGCGCCTGTGGCTCCGCGCACGCCGCCCAGCGCGGCGAATGCCAGCGCCAATCAGCCGCTGTCGCTCGCACCGCAGGCGGCGCCGGCATCCGAGCCGGCTCCGCAGCGTATGGCCGCAACCAGCCCGACGCAGATCCCGCCCGCCAGCAGCGGCGGTGGCGGCTACATCGTGCAAGTCTCCTCGCAACAGAGCGAAGACAGCGCCGCCGCATCCTATCGCGTGCTCCAGAGCAAATATGGCAGCGTGCTGGGCTCGCGCGGGCCGGTCATCAAGCGGGTCGATCTCAGCGACAAGGGCAAGGGGGTCGTCTACCGCGCCTTCGCCGGTCCCTACGCCTCGGCCGAGGAGGCGACGCAGGCCTGCAACAGCCTGAAGTCCGCAGGGCTCTCGGCCTGCTTCGTCCAGAGGAATTAGCGGCCGTTTCCTTGACCCCCTCGCGGGGCAGGGTTAATCGGCGCTCATGAGCACGCGGGCCTTCATTACCGGCGTATCCGGAACCGAACTGACCGCCGCCGAGCGGGAGTTCATCCGTGCCGAACGCCCATGGGGCTTCATCCTGTTCAAGCGCAATATCGAGGCGCCCACGCAAGTCGCTGCGCTGGTTGCGGAATTGCGCGCGGCTGCGGGAGCGGCAGACGCGCCGGTCCTGATCGACCAGGAGGGGGGGCGGGTGCAGAGGCTGGCGCCGCCACACTGGCCGGTCTATCCGCCCGGCGCGGTGTTCTCGAGCCTCTACGACATTGATTCGGCGCTCGGCCTGACCGCGGCGCGCCTGAGTGCCCGACTGATCGCGGCCGATCTGGCCGACCTCGGCATCACCGTGGACTGTCTGCCGCTGGCGGACGTGCCGGTACCGGGGGCCGACGCCGTGATCGGCAACCGGGCATATGGCAATGCCCCCGACAAGGTCGCCTTGATCGCCCGCGCGGTCACGGACGGGCTGGAGCAGGGTGGCGTGTTGCCGGTCCTCAAGCATATCCCCGGCCATGGACGGGCCACGGCGGATACCCATTTCAAGCTGCCGACGGTCGATACGTCCCGCGACGAGCTGGATCGCACCGATTTCGCCGCGTTCAGGCCGCTGGCCGATCTGCCGATGGCCATGACCGCACATGTTGTGTTTAGCGCGGTCGACCCCGCCCATCCGGCGACGACTTCTGCGACAATGATCGCTCAGGTGATTCGCGGCACAATCGGGTTCCAGGGTTTGTTGATGAGTGATGACGTGTCGATGAACGCGCTGGCAGGAAGTATCGCCGATCGGACCCGCGCCATCTTCGCGGCCGGCTGCGACGTCGCCCTGCATTGCAACGGCAACATCGACGAGATGCGCGCCGTCGCTGGCGAAACTCCGGAATTGTCGGGCGCGGCGCTCATGCGCGCGCAGGCCGCATTGGCGTCACGCAAGGCGCCGCAGCCGTTCGACCGCGCCGCGGCGCGCGCCGAGCTGGACGCATTGATCGCACGGGCAAACACGGCTTCCGCATGACCGCAGAAATCCTATCCTTCGAAACCGGGCGGCCCGCAGAGCTCGCCGAGGGTGAGCCCGCCTTGGTGGTGGACGTCGAGGGCTATGAAGGCCCGCTCGACCTGTTGCTGGCCCTGGCGCGGCAGCAGAAGGTCGATCTCGCCAAGATCTCGATCCTGGCGCTTGCCGATCAATATCTGCACTTCATCGAGGCCGCGCGGAAGATCCGGCTCGAACTCGCCGCCGACTATCTCGTGATGGCGGCCTGGCTGGCCTTCCTGAAATCGCGCCTGCTGTTGCCGGAACCGCCGAGCGCGGAAGGGCCGAGCGCCGAACAGATGGCAACTGCGCTGGCCAACCGCTTGCGCCGGCTGGAGGCGATCCGAGAGGCCGCCAACCGGTTGATGAACCGGCAGCAATTGATGCGCGATATCTTTCCGCGCGGTGAACCCGAGCAGATCGCCGAGATCAAGCATCCGAAATATACGGCGACGCTGTACGATCTGCTCACCGCCTATGCCGCGCAACGTCAGTCGCGCGTGCTGGCGAGCGTGCATCTGGCCAAGCGCACGGTGTGGTCGCTGGCCGAGGCTCGCGCGACGCTGGAGCGGCTGGTCGGCAGCATCACCGAGCAGGACGATTGGGGCGTGCTCGACGATTTCCTGATCCGCCACGTCGCCGACCCGACGCAGCGTGCGACGGTGTTCGCGTCGAGCTTTGCCGCAGCGCTGGAACTGGTGCGTGAAGGTCAGCTCGAGCTGAACCAGAAAGAGGCGTTTGCGCCGATCTATTTCCGGAAGGGGCGCCCCAAGCCGGTCCCGGACGCAGCTCCCGCGCCCGACGCGCCGGTCGCTTAAGTGCAAGAAGGAGAATCTGCCATGGCAAGCCTGGCTGAAGTGCGGGTAGAAGAGGCCGAGCCGATGGAGAACGAACCCCAGGCGCGTCCCGAGGAACTGCGGCTGCTGGAAGCGCTGCTGTTCGCGTCGAGTGAACCGCTGGATACCGCGACGCTCGCCAAGCGCATGCCCGAAGGCGTCGACGTCAAGGCCGCGCTGGAGCAGCTGCAGGCCGATTATTCCTCGCGCGGGGTGAACCTCGTCCGCGTGGCCAACAAATGGACCTTCCGCACCGCCGGCGATCTCGCCTGGCTGATGACGCGGGAGAGCACCGAGACCCGCCGCCTGTCGCGTGCCGCGATCGAGGTGCTGGCGATCATCGCCTATCACCAGCCGGTGACGCGCGCCGAGATCGAGGAGATCCGCGGCGTGGTGACCTCGAAGGGCACGCTCGACGTGCTGCTGGAGACTGGCTGGATCAAGCCGCGCGGCCGGCGCAAGACGCCGGGTCGTCCGCTCACCTTTGGAACCACCGAGGACTTCCTGTCGCAGTTCAGCCTGGAACAGCTCGGCGACCTGCCGGGCCTGGAGGAGCTGAAAGGCACCGGTCTGCTGGATTCGCGTCTGCCGACCGGATTCAGCGTCCCGACGCCGTCTGACGACCCAACCCTCCGCGAAGACGAGGATCCCCTGGAGCCGGGCGAGGAACTCGATCTGGCGCTGGCGCCCGCGGTCGAACCCGAGACGTCGGAGGGCGAACAGTCGGAGGGCGAACAGGAGGCCGGTTCGGAGACAGGCCATGCCGATACCGGCGAGGGCGACCCGGAAGCCTGATGGTCGGCGCTTCGAAGGTTGCCTGCGACCAGTTAACACTAGCAGGATTACGTAGCGCCAACAGCGAATTGGCGCCGCCTTGGTCCTTGTTTTTGACACCTGCCAAGCCTAGGTTTCGGTGAAGATCGGCCGGGTCCCCGGCCATGCGCGTTTGGAGGGTTGCAGCATGGGTTCGCTTAGCATTTGGCACTGGATCCTGGTGATCGCAGTCGTGCTGCTGCTGTTCGGCCGCGGCAAGATTTCGGATCTGATGGGCGACGTGGCGCAGGGCATCAAAGCCTTCAAGAAGGGCATGCAGGACGACGACAAGCCCGCCGAGAAGCAGGAGCCGGCCAAGTCCATCGAGCATAACGGTACCCCGACCGCGGCCCGGACCGACGTCGGCAGCAAGGCCGTCTGAGCCAGAGACTGGACGGACGCGGGCGGTCCCGATCCTCCACTTGAAGGATTGGGCCGGTTGCTGCTGGCCTCAACGGAAGACCTCATGTTCGACATCGGGTGGAGTGAACTGGTCCTCATCGGGGTCGTGGCCCTGGTTGCCATCGGCCCGAAAGAGCTGCCGGGCGTGCTTCGCATGGTCGGGCAGTGGATGGGCAAGGCCCGCAAGATGGCCGCGGAATTCCAGGGCCAGTTCCAGGAGGCGATGCGCGAGGCCGAGATGGCCGACCTCAAGAAGAGTTTCGATGAGGTCAAGGAAGCCGCCACGGGCTTCAATCCGCTGACGTCGCTCCAGAAGGACGTCAGCGACGCCCTGCGTGTCGATGCGCTGGACAGGCCGGCCGAGACCGCGGCGACGACGAGTGTCGTCGAGCCGCCGGCCAGCCCGACCACCCCTGAAGCGCCGACCCCGGAAACCTTCGTCGAGGCCGAAGCCCATGCGGCGGTCAACGAACCGCTCGTGATCACCCGTGAGGTTGAGCAGGCCGCTGCGGCACCGGACTCCCCGTTACCCGAGGCGACCAAGGACGCCAAAGCGTCATGAGCGACGCCGATATCGAGGCCAGCAAAGCCCCGCTGATGGACCATCTGATCGAGCTGCGATCGCGGCTGATCAAGGCGCTGCTCGGCTTTGGCCTTGCCTTCATCTTCTGCTTCTTCTTCGCCAAGCAGATCTACAACGTGCTGGTCTGGCCGTTCGTGTGGGTCGCGGGCCCGGAGAACTCGAAGTTCATCTACACCGCGCTGCTGGAATATTTCATCACCCAGCTCAAGCTTGCGCTGTTCGGCGCCGGCTTCATCTCGTTCCCGATCGTGGCGACGCAGATCTACAAGTTCGTCGCGCCCGGTCTCTACAAGCACGAGAAGCAGGCCTTCCTGCCTTATCTGGTCGCGACCCCGTTCTTCTTCGTGCTGGGCGCCGCGCTGGTCTATTTCATCGTGCTGCCGATGCTGGTGCGCTTCTCGCTCGGCATGCAGCAGATGGGCAGCGAGGAGACGGCGCAGATCCAGCTGCTGCCCAAGGTCGGTGAATATCTGTCGCTGATGATGTCGCTGATCTTCGCCTTCGGCATCGCCTTCCAGCTTCCCGTGATTCTCACGCTGCTCGGTCGGATCGGTGTCGTCAGCTCGAAGATGTTGCGCGAGAAGCGACGCTATTTCATCGTCCTCGCCTTCGTCATCGCAGCGGTGCTTACGCCGCCTGACATCCTCAGCCAGTGTTCGCTCGCGATTCCCCTGCTGGCGCTCTACGAGGGCTCGATCATCGCGGTGGCGATGGTGGAAAAGAAGGCCGCCGCCGCGCAGGCGGCCACCGCCACCGACGTGTCGACGCCGGCCAATCCGGCGGAGTAGGGCTCATTCCGCACTATCATGGCGTCGCGTAGCCCATGATTCGTCATGCCCGGGCTTGACCCGGGCATCCACGGCTTGGTCTAAGGCGGCAGATACGTGGATGGCCGGGATCAACCCGGCCATGACGGGAAGACAGCCATGCACGACATCAAAGCGATCCGCGACAATCCGCAAGCCTTCGACGCCGGTCTCGCAAGGCGGGGGCTGAAGCCGCTGTCGGCCGCGCTGCTGGCGATCGATGAGAAACGGCGGGCTGCGATCCTGGCGTCCGAGCAGGCGCAGGCAAGACGCAATGCCGCCTCCAAGGAAATCGGTGATGCCAAGAAGGCCAAGGACGAGACCCGCGCGGCCGGTCTGATGGCCGAAGTCGCCGAGCTCAAGACCACGATGCCGCAGCTCGAAGCGGCGGCGAAAGCGGCGGACGAGGAGCTGACCAAAGAGCTCGCCGCGATTCCCAACATTCCCTTCGACGACGTGCCCGATGGCGTCGACGAGCATGGCAACGTCCAGCACCACGTGTTCGGTGCGAAGCGCAATTACAGCTTCGCTCCGAAGCTGCATGACGATCTCGGCACCGCGCTCGGCTACATGGATTTCGAGGCGGCGGCCAAACTCTCCGGCGCGCGCTTCGTCGTGCTGAAGAAGGGCCTGGCGCGGCTCGAACGCGCCATCGGCCAGTTCATGCTCGATCTGCACACGACCGAGCACGGCTACACCGAGATCAATCCGCCGCTGCTGGTGCGCAACGAGGTGATGTTCGGTACCGGGCAGCTGCCGAAATTCGAGGACGATCAGTTCTGGGCCATCAAGGGCGAACTGCTGGCCGCGCCTGACCAGGAGCGGCTGAAGACCGAACGGCTCGGCCTCATTCCGACCGCCGAGGTCTCGCTCACCAACCTCGCGCGCGAATCCATTCTCGACGAGAAGCAATTGCCGATGCGGCTGACGGCGCTGACGCCCTGCTTCCGCGCCGAGGCCGGCGCGGCCGGGCGCGACACCCGCGGCATGATCCGCCAGCACCAGTTCACCAAGGTCGAACTTGTCTCGATCACGACGCCGGAAACCAGCCGGGACGAGCTGGAGCGAATGCTGTCCTGCGCCGAGCAGGTGCTTCGTCGCAGAAAACCTACGACATCGAGGTCTGGATGCCGGGGCAGGGCGAGGGCGGCATGTTCCGCGAGATCTCCAGCTGCTCGGTCTGCGGCGATTTCCAGGCGCGGCGCATGGATGCCCGCTCGCGCGGCCCGGACGGCAAGCCGCGCTTCGTGCACACGCTGAACGGCTCCGGCACAGCTGTCGGCCGTGCGCTGATCGCCGTCATGGAGACCTATCAGCAGGAGGACGGCTCGATCGCCGTTCCCGACGTGCTGCAGCCCTATATGGGCGGGCTGAAGGTGATCGCGCGCGATTAGGGGTGTGTTTCCGGTTGGAAACGCTGGAAACGTTTGGTTGCGAAGATCGGGTGGGCGGCTATCCTGCCGGTCGCCCTTCAACGCGAACCCGGCGCTCATGGCCTTGCACCGCGACATCTACTGGGTCGGTCGACAATGGGCGGTGACCGGTGCCGGCATCCAGGCGGTCGACCAGCGCCTGCGCGGCGTGCTCGACATCGAGGTCGCGCGGCTCTGGGACGACGATCTCGTGCAGAGCCGGCGGGCCAAGCCTGGCGTGAACGCCGCGGATTTCGACAAGGCCCTGAGCGTGGCACGCGAGCGCTTTCCGTGCGCGCCGGTTGCCGCTCCTGCGCCGGCACCGATCGTTGCGCGCCCCCCCACGCGCGTGGTGGCCGAGGCTCCCGTCGCGGCCCCTTTCGTGCCGTCGCTGCGGCTGCGTGCCGAGGGCAGGCTGGCGCGCTTTCTGCCGCAATGGCGTATTCGCCGGTGAAGGCGCCTGGCGGGAGCTGACGGCGAGGGCCGTCGGATCCCGGGTTTGCCTGATCGGCCTCGGCCGGATAAGACGAGCAGAGCCCTCCAGGACCGTTCATTCCATGCGCATCCTCTGCACCAATGACGACGGCATTCACGCCCCCGGCCTCAAGGTCGTGGAGGAGATCGCCCGCGCCCTGTCCGACGATGTGTGGGTGGTGGCACCGGAGCTCGACCAGTCCGGCGTGTCACATTCGCTGTCGCTGAACGATCCGCTACGGCTGCGCGAGGTCGGCCCGCGGCACTTCGCCGTGCGCGGCACGCCGACCGACTGCGTCATCATGGGCGCACGGCACATCCTCGGCAGCAAGCTGCCGGATGTCGTGCTTTCGGGCGTCAACAAGGGCCGCAACGTTGCCGAGGACGTGGTCTATTCCGGCACGATTGCCGGCGCGCTGGAAGGCACCATTCTGGGATTGCCGTCTTTCGCATTGTCGCAGGAGTTCAGCGTCGAGACGCGCGAGCGGCCGCCGTGGGACACCGCGCGCAAGTTCGGCCCCGATATCGTGCGCAAGGTGCTGGCCGCCGGCATCCCCAAGGACACCGTCATCAACGTCAATTTCCCGTCCTGCGCGCCCGAGGACGTACTCGGCATCCGCGTCACGCGCCAGGGCAAGCGCAATCTCGGCTTCCTGCGGGTCGACGAGCGCAGGGACGGCCGCAACAATCCCTATTTCTGGATCGGGTTCGAGCGCGCCGCGATGATGGATACGCCCGCCGACGGCACCGACCTTGCGGCCTTGCGCGAACGCTACGTCTCGGTCACGCCGCTCAGGCTGGACCGGACCAACGAAGCGTTCTCGGAAGCCTTGAGTGCGACGCTGAGATAGCTCAGCCGCGCAGTGCGGCCTCGATGGTTTTGCTGAGCGCGTCGAGCTGAAACGGCTTCTGCAGCGCCGGCCGGTCGCGATACTGCTCCGGCAGTCCCGCGGAGCCATAGCCGGTGGCGAAGATGAAGGGGCGGCCCTTGGCCTGGATCACGTCGGCGACCGGCGAAATGACCTTGCCGTTGACGTTGACGTCGAGAATGGCGATGTCGAATGTGGTGGCCTCGGCAAGACGCAGGGCTTCGGCGATGTCGCCGGCCTCGGCCGCCACCGTGCATCCCAGCTCTTCCAGCATGTCCGCGACCATCATCCTGATCATCACCTCGTCCTCGACGAGGAATACAGAGCGGCCCGAAAGCCCTGTCGCGGTCATTGTCTCGAAGTCCTTGCCCATGATGGGAAACGTTCGCAGATAACACGAATCGACGCAATGTGCGTTTCCGCCGACCGCCAACACTCGATCTGGCGGCCAAGTCGACCGCTTTCCGCCATTCATGGTCAATATAGCGCCCGAAGGCTATCATGGGTTCCAGATCGGAACAAAATTCTCGACCGCGGGGATCGGCGCCGAGGATGTCGCGCGTCATCGCACGAGGCGGTACAAGCAGCACATGACGTCCCAGCAGCATCCGCCGGAAAAGATGATGTTTCAGCTCACGCTGCGGCGTCGGGGCATCAGCGACCAGGCCGTGCTGCGCACCATGGAGCAGGTGCCGCGCGACCGCTTCGTCGAGAGCGCCGATCGCGAGGGGGCCTATCGCGACAGCGCGCTGCCGATCGCCTGCGGACAGACCATCAGCCAGCCCTTCGTCGTCGCCTACATGACCGAGCAGCTTCAGCTCGACAAGCGGCACCGTGTGCTCGAAATCGGCACGGGCTCCGGCTATCAGGCCGCCGTCCTGTCGCGCCTTGCGGGACAGGTGCTGACGGTCGAGCGCTATCGCAAGCTTGCGGACACCGCCCGGGAGAGGCTGGAGGCGCTTGGCTATCACAATATCGAGGTGATGCTGGGGGACGGTCTCAACCTGCCGCCCAATATCGGTCCGTTCGACCGGATCATCGTCACTGCCGCGATGGAGCAGATCCCCGAGAACCTGATCGAGCGGCTTGAGGCCGGTGGTATCCTGATCGCGCCTGTCGGCCCGCATCAGGGCGTGCAGACGCTTGTCCGCCTGAATCGCGGCGACGACGGTCTGGAGCGCAAGGAACTCGTCGACGTGCGCTTCGTCCCAGCTCTGCCGGGGGTGGCGCGCGAGCTGTAGGCGCGGGGATCGGCTGTGCTGACAATGTCTTATTGAGAGGGTTAAGCCGTTATTTACTCGGCGGGTGTTTACTTAAAACACCAGTTCTGTTGCGTACGAGTGAGTAACCATGTCAGTTGTCGCCGAGTTGCTTTACTCGCGTCGCGTGCCGCAGGTCGCGGTGCTGGCGCTGATTTCATTCAGTTTTGCAGGGTGCAGCGCCGACATGTCGTCGCGGCTCTCGCAGTCGAATTTCTCCAATCCGTTCGCATCCGACTCCACCGGCACCGTTCAACAGGCCCCGCCGCAGCGCGAGCTGCCGCAATACGCCCGGCCGCAGACGCCGTCCGGCTATTATCAGTCGCAGCCCTTGCCTCCGCCCGCAGTTTCGGCGCCGCAATCCTATCCCGTTGCGGGAGGCGGCGTGTCCGGAGGCGGTCGCGGCGTCAGCTCCTATGCGCCGCCGGCGCAACCGCAGCTCGAGACCACGGCAACCGTGCCGCCGCGCTCGGTCGCTGCCGCGCAGCCGGCCGGCGGGACCAAGATCATCGTCGGCACCAGCGATACGCTCGATGTGCTGGCCAAACGCTATCATGTCACGCCCCAGGCGATCCTTGCCGCCAACGGCTACAAGGGTCCGCGCGCCCTGTCGCCGGGGCAGCAGCTGATCATTCCGAATCCGGCGCAGGTTGCTTCGACACCGGCGCCAGCCATGGCGCCTGTCGCTGCCGCACCGGCGATGGCCCCTGCGAAGCCGGTTGCGGCCGCTGCCGCGCCGCCGACCGTTCATTTCGTCAATCGGGGCGACACGCTCGCCAGCATCGCGCGCAAGAATCGTATCTCGCCGGCCGAACTCGCCCGCGCCAACGGACTCGATCCGTCGGCCAAGCTCAAGCTCGGCGCCAGACTGAATGTGCCCGGCGCCAGGACCGCCGTGGTCGCGGCGGCAGCTCCGGCTCCGGTTGCGGCAGCTCCCGTGGCCGGCACGTTGCAGCCGGTCGCCGCGGCGCCTGCGCCCGCCACACGGATGGCCGCCGTTGCACCGGTGCAGAGTGCGCGCCTCGCCCAGGCGACGGCCAATGTCGAAGAGAAGCCCGCCGAGACTCCGGCAAAGGCTGCGGATGCGACCGGCGCGCTGCCGACCTTCCGCTGGCCGGTTCGCGGCAAGGTGGTCACGAGCTACGGCGCCAAGACCAACGGCAAGTCCAATGACGGCATCAATCTCGCGGTGCCCGAGGGAACGCCGGTCAAGGCGGCGGAGGACGGCGTCGTCGCCTATTCCGGCAACGAGCTGAAAGGTTATGGCAATCTGGTCCTGGTTCGGCACTCCAACGGCTACGTCACCGCATATGCCCATGCGAGTGAGCTGTTGGTGAAGCGCGGCGATACGATCAAGCGCGGTCAGGTCATTGCCAAGTCGGGTCAATCCGGTGAGGTGGCGTCGCCGCAGCTCCACTTCGAGATCCGCAAGGGATCGAGCCCGGTTGACCCGCTTCAATTCCTGAACGGGGCGTGAGGCGCGGCTAGGCCGCGCACCCACCACTGACTCGGTGTCGTCGCCCGGCTTGACCGGGCGCCCCAGTGTGCCGCGGCCTCACGATTGATCACAACCGTCTCTGCAATACGGGATTCCCCGCCTGCGCGGGGAATGACAGTTTTGGGGCAGGCCGAAGCGTCGGCTACAGCCTCTGTTACGCCGTGGTCAGCTTGACGCCGAGCCGACCAGCCAGCTCCTGCACGAACTGCCAGGCGACGCGGCCCGAGCGCGAGCCGCGCGTCGTCGACCATTCCAGCGCCTCGCGCTCCAGTGCTTCGTCGTCGATCTTGACGCCGAAATGGCTGCAATAGCCGCGCACCATGGCAAGGTATTCGTCCTGGCTGCAGCGGTGGAAGCCGAGCCAGAGGCCGAAGCGGTCTGAGAGCGAGACCTTTTCCTCGACGGCTTCACCAGGATTGATCGCGGTTGAGCGCTCGTTCTCGATCATGTCGCGCGCCAGCAGATGACGGCGGTTGGAGGTGGCGTAAAGGATGACGTTCTCCGGTCGGCCCTCGATGCCGCCTTCGAGTACGGCCTTGAGCGACTTATATGACGCATCGTTGCCGTCGAAGGAGAGGTCGTCGATGAACACGATGAAGCGGAAGCTGGCGTCGCGCAGCTTCTCCATCAGCATCGGCAGCGTTTCGATATCCTCGCGGTGGATCTCGATCAGCTTCAGCCTGTCGGCTGGCTTGCGGTTCGCGTTGATGCTGGCATGAGCGGCCTTCACCAGCGACGACTTGCCCATTCCGCGCGCGCCCCAGAGCAGAGCGTTGTTGGCGGGAAGGCCGGCTGCGAAGCGCTCGGTGTTCTCCATCAGGATGTCTCGCATCCGGTCTACGCCCTTGAGCAGGAACAGCTCGACGCGGCTGACCCGGGGTACCGCGGAGAGGCGGCCGTCGGGATGCCAGACATAGGCGTCGGCCCGCTCGAACGATTCGGCTTCGGCGGCCGGCTTGCCCTGGGCGGAGAGGTGGGCGGCAATGGTCTCCAGCGCGCGGACGATCCGCTCCTGCGCAAGGTCGGGCGCTATGGCCTGACGGGGGGCCTTGGGGCGTTTTGCCGCGACCCGGGCGGGCCTGCTGGCGAGCTTGCGGGGGCCTTTGCCGGCCGGGCTTTTGCTTGGTTTTCTGGGCATCTTCGAAGTTCCTGAGAATGCAGCCTTATCGGGCCTGACGGCGCGCCGCAAGGTGGCCAAAAGGGCGGTCTGGCAGAGCGTTGCAATTGGGGCGCTGGCCGCTATAGTCCGCGCGAATTTGACCGAACCGGTCGCCTTCGAGGGCCCTGACCGGCTTTCCCCCGTTTCCACGAGGATCGTCCGAATGCTGATTACCCCTGCGTATGCCCAGGCTGCGGGCGCCGGCGACACCAACAGCATGTTGATGTCGCTGCTGCCGTTCGCCCTGATCTTCGTGATCATGTACTTCCTGATTCTGCGCCCGCAGCAGAAGAAGGTGCGCGACCATGCCGAACTCGTGAAGAACATCCGCCGCGGCGATACCGTCGTGACGTCAGGCGGCCTCGTCGGCAAGGTCACCAAGGTGGTGGACGACGACCAGATCGAGTTCGAGATTTCCGATGGCGTGCGGGTGCGGCAGATGCGCCAGATGATCTCGGGCGTGCGCGCCAAGGGCGAGCCGGCCAAGGACAGCGCGAAGGAAAGCGCCAAGGACGATGCCGCGGCGAAGTGAATGCGCTCGCGAGCTTCTCGAGTCTCCTGATCTGACAGGTCCAGTCGATGTTGTATTTCACGCGGTGGAAGGCGCTGGGGGTTATCCTGACGGCGCTGATCGTGTGCCTCTGCGCGGTCCCGAATTTCTTTCCCGAAGCGCAGGTCAAGACCTGGCCGGCCTGGGCGCAGCGCCGGCTGGTACTGGGCCTCGACCTCCAGGGCGGCTCCTATCTGCTGCTCGAGGTCGATGCCGCCTACGTCAAGAAGGAGCGGCTCGACCAGGTGCGCGACGACGTTCGTCGCACGCTTCGTGACAACAAGATCGGCTTTACCGGCGGCGTCACCGTGCGCAACGACGCTGCCGAGGTTCGGATCACCAAGGAAGCCGACGTGCCGACAGCGCTCGCCAAGCTGCGCGACCTGTCGCAGCCGCTGGGCGGTCTGATGGGATCGAGCGGTCAACGCGACCTCGAGGTGACCGACGCCGGCGGAGGCGTGATCCGTCTCAGCATACCGCAGGCGGCGATGCTGGACCGCATGCGCAAGACCATCGAACAGTCGATCCAGATCGTCGAGAAGCGCGTCAACGAACTCGGCACCGTAGAGCCCGTCATCCAGCGCCAGGGCAACGACCGCATCCTGGTGCAGGTTCCCGGCCTGCAGGATCCCACCCGGCTGAAGGAATTGCTCGGCAAGACCGCGAAGATGGAATTCCGCATGGTCGATTCCTCGGTGCCGCCGGATCAGGCGCAGCAGGGGAATCTGCCGACGGACTCCGAATTGCTGCCAGCCGCCAATCCGCCGCCGCCGGCCTACGTGGTCAAGAAGCAGGTGCTGGTCGCCGGCGGCGATCTGACCGACGCCCAAGCGAGCTTCGACCAGCGGACCAGCGAGCCGGTCGTGAGCTTCAAGTTCAATACATCCGGCGCCCGCAAATTCGCGCAGGCCACCCAGGAGAATGTCGGGCTGCCCTTCGCCATCGTGCTCGACAACAAGGTGATCTCGGCGCCGGTGATCCGCGAGCCGATCACAGGCGGCCAGGGCCAGATCTCGGGCAATTTCACCGTGCAGTCCGCCAACGACCTCGCCATCCTGTTGCGGGCCGGCGCACTCCCGGCGCCGCTCACCGTGGTCGAGGAGCGCACCGTCGGTCCCGGCCTCGGTCAGGACTCGATCGAGAAGGGCGAACTCGCAGCCTATGTCGGCTCGATCCTGGTCGTCATCTTCATGCTGGTGACCTACCGTCTGTTCGGCGTGTTCGCCAACATCGCGGTCGCCGTCAACGTCGCCATGATCTTCGGCCTTTTGTCGCTGCTCAACGCCACGCTGACGCTGCCCGGCATCGCCGGCATCGTGCTCACCGTCGGCATCGCCGTGGACTCCAACGTGCTGATCTATGAGCGCATCCGTGAAGAGTTGCGCGGCGGCCGTAACGCGATTTCGGCGATCGATGCCGGCTTCAAGCGGGCGCTTGCGACCATTCTCGATTCCAACATCACGACCTTCATTGCCGCCGCGGTGCTGTTCTACATCGGCACCGGCCCGGTGCGCGGCTTTGCCGTGACACTCGGCATCGGCATCATCACCACGGTGTTCACCGCCTTTACCCTGACCCGGTTGATCGTGGCCTGGTGGGTGCGGTGGAAGCGGCCGCAGAGCGTGCCGATCTAGGAGCTGAGACCGTGACCCAGACAGTCCTCATCGGGCTTGGCATCCTGATTGCCATTCTCACCGTCGTCAGCGCGCTTGGCCTGCTGCCGTCGCTGCGCATCGTGCCCGACGATACGCATTTCGACTTCACGCGATTCCGCCGGATCAGCTTTCCGATCTCGGCGGCGCTCTCGATCGTCGCCATCACGCTGTTCTTCACGCATGGCCTGAACCTCGGCATCGACTTCAAGGGTGGCACGTTGCTCGAAGTGCGCGCCAAGTCCGGCGTCGCCGACATCGCGGCGATGCGCACGACTCTTGATGGATTGCGCCTCGGCGAAATCCAGCTGCAGCAATTCGGAGGGCCCGAGAACGTCCTGATCCGCGTTGCGGAGCAGCCGGGCGGCGACAAGGCGCAGCAGGATGCCGTGCAGAAGGTCCGCACGGCACTCGGCGATTCCATCGAGTATCGCCGCGTCGAGGTGCTGGGTCCGCGCGTCGCGGGCGAGCTTCTGGCCTACGGCATGCTCGGCCTGATGCTCGCGATCGTCGCGATCCTGGTCTATCTGTGGTTCCGCTTCGAATGGCAGTTCGCGCTGGGAGCCATGATCGCCAACGTGCACGACATCGTGCTGACGATCGGCTTCATGTCGGTCAGCCAGGTCGATTTCGACCTGACCAGTATCGCGGCGCTTCTGACGATTCTCGGCTATTCGCTCAACGACACCGTCGTCATCTACGACCGAATCCGTGAAATGCTGCGGCGCTACAAGAAGATGCCGATGCCGCAGCTGCTCAACGAATCGATCAACTCGACGCTGTCGCGCTCGATCATCACGCACTTGACCGTGACCCTGGCATTGCTCGCCCTGCTGCTGTTCGGCGGCCACGCGATCCACAGCTTCACGGCGGTCATGATGTTCGGCGTGGTGCTGGTTGGAACCTACACCTCGATCTTCATCGCCGCGCCGATCCTGATCTATCTCGGCGTCGGCGAGCATCGCGAGGATGCGCCCGATACGGCTCCTCCCGCGAAGAAAAACAAGGCATGATCCGAACCGCATGCCCTCGCAGACGCTTGCGAGGGCGGTAGGCTCATTCGGGCGCAGTTCATGGCCGGCGATCCCAACGCACCGCATTTTCCACGCTCGGCGCCGATCGAGGCCTATGGCAAGGGCGGCTTCGCCTTTGCCGGCATGTCGCATCGGGGATCGCTGCTCTGTCTCCCGGACGCGATCTGGGCCTGGGACGTGACCGATCCGGCGAAGATCGACCGCTACGCGCTCGAGCGGGTTTTTTCGGCCGCCAACAGCATCGACACGCTCCTGATCGGAACCGGCACCGGGGTCTGGTTGCCGCCGCCTGATCTGCGTCAGGCGCTGAAGGCGGTGAGGGTGGTTCTGGACACGATGCAGACCGGTCCTGCCGTGCGCACCTACAACATCATGATGGGCGAGCGTCGCCGCGTCGCCGCCGCGCTGATCGCGGTGCCATGAGCGGCGTTGCGCCGCCACCGGATTCCGTTGCGTTCTGCGCCGACCTCGTGCGCAGCCACGACTTTCCGCGCTATGCAGCGACGTTGTTCGCGCCCGCCGCCGAGCGCCGTGCGCTGCTCGCGCTCTATGCCTTCAATGTCGAGATCGTCAGGGTCCGCGACCAGGTGAGCCAGCCCTTGCCCGGCGAGATCCGCCTGCAATGGTGGACCGACATGCTCTCGGGTCACGCCCATGGCAGCGCCGAAGGCAATCCTGTGGCGGCCGAACTGCTGCGCGCCATCCGCGACTTCGACCTGCCGGTCGAGCCACTGTCGCTGCTCGCCGACGAGCACCAGTTCGACCTCTACAACGATCCGATGCCGACCATGGCCGCGCTGGAAGGCTATCTGGATGCGACGTCGTCGGCGCTGTATGCGCTCGCCGCGCGGATCATGGGCGCTCCGACGGATGCTGCCGGGCATGTGGCACGACACGCCGGCCTCGCTTCGGGGATCGTGCAGGTGGTCGCAGGCCTGCCCCGGGATTCCGCACACCGGCAATTGTTTCTGCCGCAGCAGCTGCTGACCCAACATGGCTGCGCCATGGAGGACGTCTTTGCCGGCAAGCAGACGCCAGCCCTCGCTGCCGTACTCGATCAGTTGCTGGGCGATGCAGGGCAGCATGTCGCGACCGCCTTTTCGCTACTGGCAGACTTGCCGGTGCCGGTCAGGCCGGCGTTCCTGCCGCTGAGCCAGGCGCAGGCGGATCTCGACCGGCTGGCGCGGCCCGGGCGCAATGCATTCGCACCATTGCAGCCCTCGCGTCTGCGCTCGCTGTGGACCCTGTGGCGAGCCTCGCGTTCCCGCGCATTTACCAAATAGAACGGCGTATATCGCCTCGATCGGCCAAATGCCGTATGCTGTCCCATGGCTGAGTTGTCCCAAACCATGCCCGCCGATGCCGACGGATTGCCGGTCTCACCCGGCGACATCCATGCTGCCGCCGACACGATCCGCGGCGCCGTCATCGAGACGCCCTGCAGCTACAGCCGCACGCTCAGCAACATTTGCGGCTGCGACGTCTGGCTGAAATTCGAGAACCTCCAGTTCACATCCTCGTTCAAGGAGCGCGGCGCGCTCAACCGCCTGACCGCATTGACGGCGGAGGAGCGCCAGCGCGGCGTCATCGCCATGTCTGCGGGAAACCATGCGCAGGGCGTCGCCTATCATGCCAAGCGGCTCGGCATCCCCGCCACCATCGTCATGCCCGTGGGAACGCCCATGGTGAAGGTCCAGAACACGAGGCATCACGGCGCCGAGGTCGTCGTCACGGGTGCGACACTCGAGGAGGCAGCGGCCTTCGCACGAAGCCATGGCGAGGCCCGCGGCATGATCTTCGTGCATCCCTACGATGATCCGCTGGTGATTGCCGGGCAGGGCACAGTGGGACTGGAGATGCTCAAGTCGGTGCCTGAGCTCGACACGCTGGTGGTCCCGATCGGGGGCGGCGGCTTGATCAGCGGCATGGCGATCGCGGCGAAGTCGCTCAAGCCGTCGCTGCGGATCCTCGGAGTCGAGGCCTGGCTCTATCCCTCCATGTACAACGCCATTCACGATGGCAACCTGCCGGCGCGTGGCGATACGCTTGCCGAGGGGATCGCCGTGAAGACACCGGGCAGGATCACGACGGAGATCATCCGCAGCCTCGTCGACGATATCGCGCTCGTCAATGAGAGCGAGCTCGAGCGTGCGGTCGCGACCCTGATCTCGATCGAGAAGACCGTCGTGGAGGGGGCGGGCGCGGCCGGCCTTGCTGCGCTGATCTCAGATCCATCCCGCTTCGCCGGGCAGAAGGTCGGGCTCGTCCTGAGCGGGGGCAATATCGACACCAGGCTGATCGCCTCGGTGCTGACGCGCGAGCTGGCACGCGAGGGTCGGCTGACCCAGCTCTCCCTCGACATTCCCGATCGTCCCGGACAATTGGCGGCCGTTGCATCGCTGCTGGCGGAGGCCGGCGCCAATATCATCGAGGTCTCGCATCAGCGGACCTTCTCCGACCTGCCGGCGAAGGCGACTCTGCTACAGCTCGTCATCGAGACACGCGATAGCGCCCATCTGGACGAGGTGATGGCAAGGCTGGCCGCCTCGGGGCTGAGCGCACGCTGCGCCTGAGCGTAGCGCTGGCGATCAGCTCGCCAGACTGGCGATGTGGGCGATCAACCGGTCGATCTCGGCGTCCGTGTTGTAGTAGTGCGGCGAGGCGCGCACGAGCGGCGGCAGCGCGCGAATCTCGGCGTCGATGCGGGTGCTCGCCGGATCGGAGGCTCCGATCGTGATGCCGTCCGCCGCAGCGCTGCGGACGACGGCGTTCGCCTCGTGACCTTCCAGGGTGAAGCTGACGATGGCGCCGGGTTGGCGGCCGAGGTCACGAATCGTCACGCCGCGAATGGATGCAAGGCCGTGGCGAAGGCGATCGGCAAGCATGCGGCAGCGTCGTTCGATGGGGCCGAGGCCGATATCGAGCGCGTAATCGATGGCGGCGCCGAGGCCGAGCCGGGCGGCGTAATTATTCTCCCATGTCTCGAAGCGGCGCGCGTCGTCGCGCAGGCGATAGACGTCGCGCGAGACCCACGGCGCGGCAAAATGGTCGATCATCGGCGGCTCGAGCCGCTGCAGCAAGGCCCGGCGGACGTAGAGGAAGCCGGTGCCGCGCGGGCCGCGCAGGAACTTGCGTCCCGTGGCCGACAGCATGTCGCAGCCGATCGCTTCGACGTCGACCGCCATCTGGCCCACGGCCTGGCAGGCGTCGAGCAGATAGGGGATGCCGTGCGCACGGGCGACCTTTCCGACCTCCATCGCGGGGTTGATCAGACCGCCGTTGGTCGGCACCCAGGTGATGGCGATGAGCTTCACATGCGCGTCGATCATGCGTTCGAGGGCGCCGACATCGAGTTCGCCACTTGCGTCGCTTGGCACGATCTCGATCGTCGCGCCGGTTCGTCTCGCGACCTGAAGGAATGCAACATAGTTGGCCGCGTATTCCGCCTCCGCCGTCAGGATTCGATCGCCCTGACGAAGCGTCAGCGAATAGAACGCCAACTGCCAGGCGACGGTTGCGTTCTCGACCAGCGCGATCTCGTCGGTTGCGGCGTTGAGCAGGCGTGCCACCGAGCCGTAGACCGCCTCGATCCGGTCGGACTCGCGGTCCGCGGCGGCATAGCCGCCGATCTCGCTCTCGAGATCGATATGCTGCTTCATCGCTGCGATGACGCTGGACGGCATCAGCGCGGCGCCGGCATTGTGCAGATAGGCGAGCCGGCTGGTGGCGGGCGTGTCGGTCCTGATACGGTCGAGATCGATCAAAGGTGACTCCGCTTTCGGCGATCGGCCGGTGATGCCTCAGATGCAGAGGCCGAGCAGCTTGACGTGACAGTTGCTGGCTTTCGGTTTGCTGGCGGCCGGAGCCTCGCGCTTGACGGCGACCACCGGTTCCTTATCCTTCTTGCCTTTTCCCTTCGGCTCGTAGTCGCCGGCGATCACCATCGCCCAATAGGTCCGCTTGCCGCTGGCATTCCTAGCGCTGGCGATGCCGACGCGGGTGGCGTTGTGCAGCAGCAAATTCTTGCGGTGTCCGGACGAGTCGATCCACTGGCCGAGCGTCTTGTCGAAACTGTCGTAGCCGTAGGCGATGTTCTCGGCCGCGCGACCGGCGCCGGCCGGCGCGACGCGCCGGTTGAACGGTCCGAGCGCATCGTGACTGAGATCGTCCTTGGCCGCCATCGCCCGCGCCTGGTCCATGGCGATGCGGTCGAGCGTGGCATCGCGCACCACGCGCCCCTCACCATGTTTGAGGCGAAAGCCGGAAATCAATTCGGCCGGGGAGTCACCGGCGACCGCGGGCGCCGTGGCCAGCAGAAGGCCGGCAAGCATTCCGCCGACCGCACGATGCATCATGGTTCCCCGAGCGCTGATCATCATCTTGGCTGCATCATAAAGATCCGGCCGCTTTTCCGTTGGCAATATGGACGCTTCAAGGCGACCTCCAACGCCGTCAGCCGGTCGGCAGCTCGGCCTCGAAATTGAAACGGTCGCGAAGATTCTTGCGCTGCTCGAGAATGTCCTTGAGGAAGGCGCGATCCTGGTCGTTCTTCATCATGGGTTCGATCAGGTCGAGCTGGTTCATGGCGACAAGCTGAAGGATTTCGGTGCGCGGCTTGCCGCTGGCATCGCGCGGCAGGGCGTGAACGACCTGAATGTGTTCCGGCGGTTTCGGTCCCTTGGCTGCCGCAAGTTCGTCGCGAAGCTGGCCCTCGAGGGCGGCCTGATCGGCTTCGACGAAGGCGTACAGTCCGACACCCGAGCGTCGGTCGGCAAAGGCGACGATCGCGGTGTCGCGTACCGATGGATTCTTGCGGATCAGCGCGGCCAGCACCGGCGCGTCGTTCACGAGGCGGCGGCCGCCGCCTTCGCGATCGGTGAAGTTGAACAGGCCGCGGGTGATGGCGCGGTAGACCTTCTTGCCGGTGGCGAGCCACAGGCTCGCGGCGAACGATTTCCTGGCGAGGATCTTCCGCTCGCGCGGCGTCAGCGCCTCGGGCGCGTAGGACCGCTTGTGCTTGAGCAGGTGCCGCAGGTCCTCATAGGCGAGGATGCGGTAGAGCCGGCCGCGCCGCGCGAAGCAGGCGGCGAGCTGGAAGTCCGTCACATAGGCAAGGCCATCGCGGCCGACCAGCCAGTTCTGTTCCTTGGCGAGGTCGTTGTGGCAGATCCCGGCGCGGCGCAGCCGTCGCAGCATCGCCTTGGCCGAGCGGAAATAGGCGAGGTCGCCCTGCGGCTTGGCCAGGTGCAGCGCGACGCCGTCGACAAATCCGCGCACCAGCGCGCGCCGGCCGGCCCAGAGCAGTTCGGGGCCGGCATTCAGGCCCTTGGCGAGCGCGAGCGCATGCCTTTCGCGGGCGAACAGATGGCGCGCCAGCAGGAACGACCACCATGGCACTTCGTCCAGCCGGCGCAGCACCGCATCGACCTCGCCGCCGTCGCTGCGAAAGCGGCCGCGCTCGACGGTCGAGAACACGTCGCGCTTGAGGAGCACGCCTTCGGTCCAGCGCGCCGAGAGCACCGCGGCGTCGTCTTTGGGCAGGCTCATCGACAACTCACGCGGCTGCGGCCAGACGCAGATGATCGGCGATCCAGCGGTCCATGTCGACAAGTGCACGCGCGCTCATCGCCTGCTTCTTCGCCACCGTCTTCTCGTTGCCGCGCAGGCGCGATCCGTCGGGCTTCTTCGTCGGAACGGTCGCGAGCGGCGGGAACAGGCCGAAATTGATGTTCATCGGCTGGAAGGAGCGACTGCCCGGCTCGATGGTCTCGATATGGCCGCCGGTGATATGGCCGAGCAGCGATCCCAGCGCGGTCGTGGCCGGCGGGCTCGCAAGCTGCTCGCCGCGCGCGTCAGCCGCCGCGTAGAGGCCCGCGATCAGACCGACGCTGGCCGATTCCACGTAGCCCTCGCATCCCGTCATCTGGCCGGCGAAGCGCAGGCGCGGCTGGGCGCGCAGGCGCAACTGGCTGTCGAGCAGCTTGGGCGAATTGAGGAAGGTGTTGCGATGCAGGCCACCGAGGCGTGCGAACTCCGCCTTTTCGAGGCCGGGAATGGTGCGGAAGATGCGCTGCTGCTCGCCGTATTTCAGCTTCGTCTGGAAACCGACGATATTGTAGAGCGTGCCGAGCTTGTTGTCCTGGCGCAGCTGCACGATCGCGTAGGCCTTGGTCGCGGGATCGTGCGGATTGGTGAGGCCGACGGGCTTCATCGGGCCGTGGCGCAGCGTCTCCGGCCCGCGTTCCGCCATCACCTCGATCGGCAGGCAGCCGTCGAAATAGGGCGTATTGGTCTCCCACTCCTTGAATTCGGTCTTCTCACCCGCGATCAGCGCGGCGACGAAAGCGTCATACTGCTCCTTGGTCATGGGGCAGTTGATGTAGTCGGCGCCGTTGCCGCCAGGGCCGACCTTGTCGTAGCGCGACTGGAACCAGGCGACCGACATGTCGATGGTGTCGCGATGCACGATCGGCGCGATCGCGTCGAAGAAGGCGAGCGCGTTCTCGTCGGTGAGCGCGCGAATGGCGTCGGCCAGCGGCGCGGAGGTGAGGGGACCGGTGGCCACGATGACGTTGCTCCAGTCCGCCGGCGGCAGGCCGGTGATCTCGCCGCGGGCGATCTCGATCAGCGGATGCTCGTTCAGGGCCCTGGTGACGGCGGCCGAAAAGCCGTCGCGGTCGACCGCCAGCGCCCCGCCGGCCGGCACCTGATTGGCGTCCGCGGCTTGCATGATGAGTGAGCCGAGCCGACGCATCTCCGCATGGAGCAGGCCGACCGCGTTGTTGGCGGCATCGTCGGAGCGGAAGGAGTTCGAGCAGACGAGCTCGGCGAGGCCGTCGGTGCGATGCGCCTCGGTCATGCGCTCGGGCCGCATCTCGTGCAGCACGACGGGCACGCCAGACTTGGCGACTTGCCAGGCGGCTTCAGAGCCGGCGAGGCCCGCGCCGATCACGTGCACGGTCTTGGGGTGGGGTCCTGTCATGGGGCGGACAGGTAGCGCTTTTCGGCGACAAGTGGAATCGCCGAGATCGAGTTTTCTGCCTCCGGATGCGACAACGCCCGCACGAGGCGGGCGCTATCGGTTCGTCCGGTGGGGGCTGAAGTGGATCAGCCCTGGTACTGGCCCGCGGCAACGCGCGGAATGTCCGAGCGATCAAGGCCGATATCGGCCAGTTCGCGGTCGCTGAGCTGGGACAGCTCGGCAACATTGCGCTGATAGTCCCGGAACGCCTGGATCATACGGATGAGCGAGAGCAGCATTGGTAGTCTCCTGTAGTTCGATTCAGCCTTTGCCCAGGCCTCATCGTTGAAATGAATATAGATGGGAGTGGTGCAGTGCGAAAGTTCCGATGTTGCGATGCAGCTAAGCGGTCAATGCATAGCATCGGTAAGAAGCGATTAACCTCTTGGCACGCGCGCCCAAGACCTAGGCGGAAGGGGCATCAGGCCTGATTAATCTCCGTGAAAACACGGATTTGGAGCAGCTTGGGTGTGTCCCAAACCAACCGGGAGGGGTCGATGACCCCATAGATAATGGCTGCTGCCTAGCGTGTAAGCTCAAGTCGATCATGCGAGAATCGCATGATGAAGTCGCTCGATATATGAATTTGAATTCATTTCATGAAGGCGAAGGGATTACGGTCCTGTAACGAAAACGGCGTTTTCGCATGCGGTTCTGCGCCTTGCGCAGCATCACGCAAATCTCGCGGGGAATTTATTGCGACAACTTGCCGCATCCTGAGAAGACTTGGACCGCAGATGTCGGCAATGGCGCTGAGTCTGTTTCAAGAACCAGGAAGGAAGGTAACGTCATGACGAAGTTACTCGGGCTCATCGCAATCGCCGCTGCCCTCGCAGTGGCTCCGGCCCAGGCAGCCAAACATGCCAGCATGGGCGGTTGCAGCGGGGCCAATCTGGAAAAGACCGAGACCGCGATCGAGGCGATGCCGGACGGCGACAGCAAGATGGTCGCCCAGAAGGAGGTCGCTGCGGCGCAGGACGCGCTGCTCAGCGGCAAGATGGGGACCTGCGGCATGCACCTCAACAAGGCCATGCAGGCCTCCATGGGCAAGTAGGCGCGACCGCAAAGGGGCCGGTCGCCTTGCGATCGGCCCTGCGCGCTCTCGTCGAACGTCAGGGCGCATGTGCCAGCTGGGTGGCGAAATAGGCCACCGTCTTCGAATAGACCTCGCTCTTGTTCCACTGCTGGAGCACCGCGAAGTTCGGGGCGCCGGGCTGCCAGTCCTTGCCACGTTGCCAGCCATAGCCGGCGAGATAATTGGCGGTCGAAGCGAGCACGTCCGGGGCGCTGCGCATCAGGTCGCGCTTACCGTTGCCGTCGAAATCGACGGCATATTTCATCCAGGATGACGGCATGAACTGGGTCTGGCCGAGTTCGCCTGCCCAGGCGCCCTTCATGTCGGCGGGCGCGAGGTCGCCGCGCTGGACGATCCGCAGCGCATCCATCAACTCGTTGCGGAACTGCTCGGCGCGCCGGCAGTCATAGGCGAGCGTGGCCAGCGAACGGATCGTCGCGAACTTGCCGGTGTTGACGCCGAAATCGGTCTCGAGGCCCCAGATCGCCACCAGCACTTCGCCCGGCACGCCATAGGTCTGTTCGATACGCGACAGCACTGAGCCGTACTGCTTCATCATGTTGGAGCCGCGCTGCATCCGCGGCGGCACCATGCGGCCGGAGAACTCCTCGAAGGTCTGGCTGAACACCTTCTGCGAGCGATCGCGGTTGAGAACGGCCGGATCCGGCGTCACACCGGCCAGTCCTGACGTGATGGCCTGCTGCGAGATCCCCTTGGATGCGGCGTCGGTCTTGAAGTCCGCCAGCCATGCATCGAAATTGCCGGAGCCGCAGGCGACCGCAGCGGACGCTGGCTTGGCGGACATGATCGAGGCGGAGAGGGCGAGGGCTGCAAGAGCGAGACGAGAAATCGTCAGGGTCATCCGAGAAATTGATTCCGTGAACGGGCCAGCAAAGACAATGTGGGTTGTAACGGCGGCCAAAGCAAGGCGTGCGCAGTCAAGCGATCCCGCCCGAGCCGGGAAGGATCGCTTGATTACGCCATCGTCAGACGTCGGTCCGGTTACGCCAAGGGAAGAGGTTGGCGGGGAAATCGGCAGCTGGCTTGCGCGGACGATGCGGCGGTGCGACTGGACGCGGCGCGGGATCGGGCGCGATCGCCTTGCGGTAGAGGTGCCATGTGGCGTGACCGAGCAGGGGGATGACCACGGCGAGACCGAGGAATGCTGGGATGCTGCCGAGCGCAAGCAGCAGCGCCACGATCAAGCCCCAGGCCGCCATCGGCACCGGATTGCGGGCGACGACGCGCAGCGACGTCACCATCGCCTCCAGCGCGCCGGCATGGCGGTCGAGCATCAGTGGAAACGACACGGCGCTGAGGCAGAGCGCGGCGAGCGCAAACAGGAAGCCCGTCCCGCAGCCGACCACGATCAGCCACCAGCCTTGCGAGGTCGTCAGCACGCGTGTCAGGAAATCCATCGGGCCGCTCACGCCCTCGTAGCCGAATGCCGCGACGTAGATCGCCTGCGCGGTCGCGACCCAGGTGACGAACAGCGCGAGCAGCAACGTGCCGAGACCGAGCATGGCGCCGAAGGACGGCGAGCGCAGCACCTCCATGGCGTCCCAGGCGCCTGCGCTGTCGCCGCGTTCGCGCCGGCTGGACAATTCGTACAGGCCGAGCGCCGCGAATGGGCCGAGCAGCGCAAAGCCCGCCGCGAGCGGAAACAGCAAGGGCAGCACGGAATGGCCCATCACCACGCGCGCAAGCACGATGCCGAGCACCGGATAGATCACGCAGAGCAGAATGGCGTGGCTCGGAACTGCCTTGAAATCCTCCCAGCCGCGCCGCAACGCGTCGTGAAGATCGGACAGATGGACCGTACGGATGACAGGCCCGGCCGCATCGGCGGTCGGGATCAACGGGGGGATATTACCTTGCGTGACGATGGCCATGGTCGCTAGCTCCCTTGCCATGCAGCCGTCTCCGGCGCCGGGCAAGCGGCGCGGGCGGCTGCTGTTCTCTGAGTTGCGATGCCAAGCAGACGCGAATGACGTTTGGCATCGCGACCTGTGGATGCAAGCCTACTCCCAATTTACGATCCTGTCCTCGTTGGCGGGTTGAATATGTTGTCGCACCGCAACCGCAGGCGTCACGCGGTCGTCATTTCGCCGCAGATCAGCAGATGCTTGTTTTGTGGGGTTTGCGGAACTTCGCGGGCGCAACGCCGTAAACTCGTCTATAAGTGCCACTCAAGGCCCTTCCAACGGAACCTCTTCGGGGAGCAGACATGAGCATTTTCGGGAAAATCCTGGGCGCGATCTTTGGCAGCCATCCGGCTTCCGCCGCTCCTGCGGGCAGTACACCGGCCGGCGGCGGCGCCGCCGCGCCGAGCGGATCGGCGTCGTCCCCCGCAGCGGCTCCGGCCGCAACCGTCGACGTCGCCGCGATCGTCGACAAGGCGGCAGCCGCGCACAAGGGCGAGAAGCTGGAGTGGCGCACCTCGATCGTCGACCTGATGAAGGCGCTCGACATCGACTCCAGCCTCGCCGCGCGGAAGGATCTCGCCAAGGAACTTGGCTACAGCGGCGACACCAACGATTCCGCCAGCATGAACGTCTGGCTGCACAAGCAGGTGATGTCCAAGCTCGCCGCCAATGGCGGCAAGCTGCCGCCGGAAATCAAGCACTGACCGTTCGCCGGTCGGAACGAAGGGCCCGCGATCTCCGCGGGCCCTTTTTCGTTCAGGCCACGAGATCGGCGTCTTCCGGATGCTTCTCGAGATAATCGACCACGAAGCCGCAGCCGGCGATGACCTTGCGGCCATCGCGCCTGATCAGGTCAAGCGCACCCTTGACCAGTTCCGAGGCGATGCCACGGCCGCGCAATGCGCGCGGCGTCTCGGTGTGGGTGATGATCATCGCGGACGGCGTCAGCCGGTAATTGGCAAAGGCGATCTCGTTGCCGATTTCGAGCTCGAAGCGGCTCTTCTCCTTGTTGTCCCGTACCGGTCCCGCCATGCCAATCCCCTCCAAAAAGAACTGTCGGCTTGATGTAGGTTTTCGCGGTCCTCGGCGCTACGTCTTCACAAGGTCCTGATAGTCGGGATGCTTCTCGATCCACGCCTTCACGAACGGGCATTGCGGGATCAGCTTCAGGCCGGCGGCGCGGACTTGGTCGAGGGCCCCTTGCACCAGTTTCGACCCGATCCCCTTGCCCCCGAGTTCCCTGGGCACGTCGGTGTGCTCGAAGGTAATGATGTCGCCCTCGAGCCGGTAGTGCTCGGTCGCAAGGTGCCCCTCTACATTCAGCTCGAAGCGGTGATGCGCCCTGTTGTCGATGACCTCGCTCATGTCGTCTCCGTTCAGCTCTTCAGCGAATCCTGCAGCATCTTGCGAATCGACCAGGCCTGGCCCTCGGCGGATCCCTTGATGTCGTCGATCTTCCAGCTGCCGGCCTCGCGCACGAAATCATAACGCACGACCTGGTCGGAGGGTTTGCGATCGTTGCGATGTCCGGTGATGGTGACCGCGAGCGTTGCCTTGTCGGCGTCCGTCTTCTCCGCGTCGATCTTGAACGACTTCACGTCGGGTTCCTGGGAATTGGTGACCGGATCGAAGTCGACCGGCCCGACGTCGCCCTTCGGCGTGTGCGCATCCGCCTTCGCCCACAGCGCAACCAGCGATTTGGAGAGATATTTCGATTTCGCTCCCTGGTTCTCGATGACGAACGTGCCGCCGCCGTCACCCTTTCCCTTGGCGGCGCGGGTGTAGATCGCGGTCAGGATCGCGGCGGGTTCGCTGGAGGAGGGGGATTGCGCGAGGGCAGGCGAGATGCCGGCCAGCAGAGAGGCCGCAATGAAGGTTCGACGGGTGAGCATGGGACGTCCCTGACATGAATGGCGCGCCGCGGCCGCGGGCGGGCCGTGCGTATGCGTTTAGACCGGCAGAGGGGCGGATTGGTTCAATCCGAAGCCTTGGCTAGACGCGCGTCTTCGGATTGCGGCGGCTTGGAGACGCAGCCCCGGCAGATGACGAGTGCGCGGTTGACCCTGGCATCGTCGCTGGCTTCGATGCCGGCTTCGATGCCGTCCTGGGCCTGCCACCACTCCCTGGAATTGGGCGCATGGCTGGCCTCGGCACGGCTACGTTCGGCGCTTCCGGCCGATCGCACCGTGCCCCTCGCGGGCGCGGCGGCGCGTGGCTGATTGGGATCCTCGCCGGCGCCGTCCCAGGCATAGCGCGCAGGCCTGAAGGACGGGTCCGCGGTGAAGCTGGCCTGCGGAGCCGCCGCACATCCGGCGAGCGCCAGCGACAGCAGAAGGACGGCGGGCGCTTTGACCATGACGCGGCACTCTGTACGCAACAACTGCGCGACGTTGCGCCGATCACGCTTAAAATTCCCTGAATGCCGGGCAGCGTCGCCTTCCGGCGGCCGGCCTTGCCGCGGCCAGTTCGATCGCGATAAAGGGATTGCAACGAGCGGGCCGCGAGCAGGCCGTCCGCCGCCGAAGAGGAAGCCCGATGCAGCCGCTCCGCATGTCCCGCCGCGTCATGAATCTCGCTCACATGCTGACTCAGAACGCGCGGCGGCTCGGATCGCGTCCCGGCTTCGTGTGGGGTGACAAATCCTGGTCCTGGCGCGAGATCGACGCGCAGGTCTCGGCGCTGGCGGCCGCGCTGGCCGCGCGCGGCATCGTCAAGGGCGACCGCATCCTCGTCCATTCCAAGAATGGCGACGAGATGTTCTTCTCGATGTTCGCCGCATTCCGGCTCGGCGCGGTCTGGGTCCCCACCAATTTCCGCCTGATGCCGGACGAGGTCGCCTATCTGGCGCAGGCCTCGGGCGCCAAGGCATTCCTTTGCCATGCCGATTTCCCCGATCATGCCGCGGCGGTCAGCGGCGGCGCGCTCGAATTTACCTGGAGCATCGACGGGAAAGCCCCGTTTGGCGAGCGCTCGGTCGCCGCTGCCATCGCCGCGCATTCCGGCAGCGCGGTCGCCAATGTCGCGGTCGAGCAGGACGATCCCTGCTGGTTCTTCTTCACCTCCGGCACCACGGGCCGGTCCAAGGCGGCGGTGCTGACCCATGGCCAGATGGGGTTCGTCGTCACCAATCATCTGGCCGATCTCACCCCGGGTGTGACGGAGGCCGATGCCTCGCTGGTGGTGGCGCCGCTGTCGCATGGCGCCGGCGTGCATCAGCTGGTGCAGACCGCGCGCGGCGTCCGCACCGTGCTGCTGCCTACGGAGAAGTTCGACATCGACGAGGCGTTCCGCCTGATCGAGGCGCACCGGGTCAGCAATCTCTTCACGGTGCCGACGATCCTGAAGATGATGGTGGAGCATCCCGCCGTCGACAAATACGATCATTCCTCGCTGCGTCACGTCATCTATGCGGGCGCGCCGATGTATCGCGAGGACCAGAAGACGGCGCTGAAGAAGCTCGGCAAGGTCATCGTGCAATATTTCGGCTTGGGCGAGGTCACCGGCAACATCACCGTCTATCCGGCGGCGCTGCACGAACTCGAGGACGGCCCCCAGGCGCGCATCGGCACCTGCGGCTATGAGCGCACCGGCATGCAGGTCTCGATCCAGGACGACGAGGGGCGCGAACTCGGGCCCAACCAGAGCGGCGAGATCTGCGTGATCGGGCCTGCGGTGCTGGCGGGCTACTACGACAATCCCGAGGCCAATGCGAAGGCGTTCCGCAATGGCTGGTTTCGCACCGGCGATCTCGGCCACATGGACGAGGAGGGCTTCGTCTACATCACCGGCCGCGCCTCCGACATGTACATCTCCGGCGGCTCCAACATCTATCCGCGCGAGATCGAGGAGAAGATCCTGACGCATCCCGCAATCGGCGAGGTGGCGGTGCTCGGTGTGCCAGACCCGACCTGGGGCGAGGTCGGCGTCGCCGTCTGCGTCGCGCGCGAGGGCGCAAAGCCGGTGAGCGAAGCCGAGATGGCGGCGTTCCTGTCGCCGAAAGTGCCGCGCTACAAGATGCCGAAGCGGTTCTTCTTCTGGGAGGCCTTGCCGAAGTCCGGCTATGGCAAGATCCCCAAGCGCATGGTGCGCGACGAACTCGAGGCGCGCGGGCTGCTCGACCTCGACAAGATCAAGACCGGTTGAACGAACGCCATGCGGAGCATCAGGCAGCCGGGCGCCCCCGTCGCCGAGCGCATCCAGGCGGTGGAGGCGAGGGGACGCGCCTTCGCGTTCACGCTCGAACCGGGCCTGCCGCTGCTCGAAGCCGCGCGACGCGGCTTTGCCGCGGAGGGCTTTGCGGGCGGCGTGCTGAATTTTCGCGACGGCGCGCTCGGGCCGTTCGCTTACGTGATGCCGGCGCTGTCGAAGACCGGCGAAAACGCCGCGTTCTACAGCGACACGTTCCGCCCGGAGGGCATCAGCCGCACGAAGCTCGGCAGCATGACGCTGGGCACGCGCGACGGCGCGCCGTTCTTCCATTGCCACGGACTGTGGACCGAGGCCGACGGCAGGGCGAGTGGCGGCCATATGCTGCCTGACGAGACCGTCGTCGCCGAGCCATTCGCGGTCGATGCGTTCGGCATCGACGGCGCGATGTTCACCGCCGAGCCGGACCTCGAGACGAATTTCAAGCTGTTCGGGCCCGTCGCGGTGGCACGTGCCGGCGCGCGAACGACGAGCCGCGCCGTCGCGCTGCGGTTGCGCCCCAATCAGGATGTCGCCCTCTGCCTCGAACAGTTCTGCCGGTCTCACGGCATCGCGCGCGCGAAAGTGCATGGCGGCGTCGGCTCGACGATCGGCGCCCGCTTCACCCATGGCGGCGTGACCGAGCCGTTTGCGACCGAGCTGGCCGTGACGGCCGGGACGATTGCGCCCGCCGCCGCCGGCGCGCTGGAGGCTGCGCTCGACGTTGCCCTGGTCGATTACACCGGCGGCCTTGCGCAAGGCCGCCTGGTGCGCGGCGACAATCCCGTGCTGATGACGATGGAACTCGTTCTGGAGGTGCTGGGCTAGGTGTCCGTCCGCGAAGCCAGCTGGAGGACCACTTCCAAAGCAGAAACGTTCCTGATATGTTCCGGTCATGGTTGAGTTGGTCCAGGGCAGGGAGGCAAGCACATGGCCCGCAAGCAACGGCGTCAGACCCATCTGACCGCGCCCTATCTCCGGCGTGTCTGGCTCGACCGCGCGCAGGTCGAGGATTGGGAGGCCTATCCGTTTTGCCTGCCGGTGTTCCGGGACGAATTCGATCAAAGCTTCGATGCCGCGGTTACGATCATCGTCGGCGAGAACGGGGTCGGCAAGTCCACCATTCTCGAAGGCATTGCGGGCCTCGCCGGCTTCGCCAGCACCGGCGGCCGCAAGGGGTTTGGCGAGATCGACGGGGGCGGCATCGAAATCTCCGGCGATGAACTTGCCTCGGCATTCAAGGCCGCGTGGCTGCCGAAGGTCACCGATGGATGGTTCTTCCGGGCCGAGACGTTCTTCTCCGTCGCGCGCTATCTCGACCGCTCGGCCGTGGAAGCCGCGGCGGCGATGGAAGCCGTGTTCGGCGCGGGCGTCCAGGACGCGCCGGACTATCTGTCGTTTTCCCATGGCGAGGGTTTCCTCGTCTTCTTCGAGGAACGTTGCCAGCGGCAGGGCCTCTACATTTTCGACGAGCCGGAATCCGCGCTGTCGCCGGCGCGGCAGATGGATTTCCTGAAACTGCTGCATCGGATGGATCGCTCCGGCCGTTGCCAGGTGATCATGGCGACGCATGCGCCGCTGCTGATGGCCTATCCGCATGCGCAATTGCTGCGGCTCGGCAAATACGGCCTCGAGCCGACGACGGTGGAGCAGACCGACCATTTCCGGGTGATGCGCGAGTTCTGCGGCGATCCGCGCGGCTTCGTCGAGGCGACGCTGGCGGACTGATGATCCCCGGATTGCGGTTCACCGTTTGTCGTAGTATGTCTTTGCCATGATCAGATCCTGGCGGAACACGGCGAGCCGCAAGGTCTGGGATGGCGAACGCCCGAACCAGTTTCGCGGGCTCGATTTCGCGGCCGCCGTTGATTTGCTGCTCGCCCTGAACGCCGCAAAATCGCTTGGTGACCTGAGCCCCCTGAAGAGCGTCGGGCTGCACAAGCTGAAGGGCGATCGCAGGGGACAGTGGGCGATGACGGTCAACGAACGCTGGCGAATCTGTTTCGAATTCAGGAAGAGCGACGCCCTCGAGGTTGAAATCGTCGATTACCATAGGGGTTGAAAAGTATGCCTCCTGTCGTTCATCCCGGTCGTCTGCTCAAGCGAGAATTGACGGCGCGTGGTCTCAGCGCCAACCGGCTTTCGCTCGACATCGGCGTCCCCTCGGGCCGGATCACAGATATCCTGAACGGGCGTCGGGGCATCTCCGCGGACACGGCGGTGCGTCTCGGACGGTATTTCGGCAATCGTGCTCAATTCTGGCTGGACCTCCAGGGACAATACGACATCGGCGTCGTGGAGCGCGAGAAGGGGGAGGAGATCGCCCGGCGGGTTCGGCCGGCCAGCGCCGCCTGACCGGAGTTTGGTCGCGCTGCGTCGGACGAACATGCCGCACCAAGACATGCCTTTGCTTCCTCGCGGCACATCATGCCCGAGCCTTGCTGCCGTCATCGCCCCCGAAAGTGCCGAGGGCGCAGGGAAGGCCGGGCGCCGGCTGGCACCCGCGGTCCACTGTGCGATGCGTGTGCGAAACAGGCAGCACAGCGGCATACAGGTGAAGCCGGAACAGCCCGGCCTTCCCTGCGCAGTGGTTTGACGGCTTATGTCGCGCTCTCTCCGGGGAGCGATGCACTCTTGCCCCCGTCGCCTTGCGGATGGCTGACGCTGCCGCCCGGTCGGGCGGGCCACGTCACCGCAAGACTTGGCGCCAGCCTCCGGGCGCCAAGACCACACGATTTTGCCGTACGCAGGCTGCATCGGTCGTGTGCGCGCCGGCGATCGCTCACGGGACAACCCGCCCTGCAATGCCCTTCGCGCCAATGCGGCCCGCGTCCACCACGTCCCACCCCGCGTTCGCGACGATCGCGATGCGCCCCTCGGCCCGGGGTGGGATGAACGCGTTATACGATAATCCGAAATGCGGATAAAGAGAATTATTTGCAGCTGGTGGCCTTGACCACCTGCTGGGTGTGTCGCTGCCCGGGCTGCGCAAGGTCTAGCGGGTTGCGTGGTCGACCTGCCGCAACGCCGCCATGAACCGGTCGCCCCCGGGCCGCAAAATGCGCTACGATGGGGTCAGCGCGCCTGAAGCCGCGCGGGTCAAAAAGACGGATGAGGAAACGACATGACGGTGACGATGGGGCGGCGTGCGATCGTGGGGGCGGCGTTGGCCGCGGCGGGGACGGCGGTGTTCGGGCCCGCCATGGGGCCGGCCCTGGCGCACGGGCCGACCCGCAAGAAGGTCAGCGAATCCATCGAGATCAACGCGCCGCAGGAGAAGGTCTGGGCGGCGATCCGCAATTTCCAGGACATGAGCTGGCTGCCGCCGGTGGCCAGGACCGAGGGCGAGAACGGCAACGCGGTCGGCGCGACGCGCAAGCTGACGCTGGCCGACGGCGCGACCGTCGAAGAGGAGCTCTCCAAATACGAGCCGGACATGATGAGCTATTCGTACCGGATCACCAAGGTCGACGTGAAGACGCTGCCGGTGACGAACTATTCCTCGACGCTGAGCGTGTCGCCGGCGCCGGACGGCAAGGCCAAGCTGGAATGGTCGGGCGCGTTCTACCGCGGCTATCCCAACAACGATCCTCCGCCGGAACTGAACGACGAGGCCGCGATCAAGGCGGTGAGCGGGCTGTATCGGCTGGGCCTGGAAGCTCTCAAGAAGAAGATCGAGAGCGGAAGCTGAGCGAGCTGCGTAGGGTGGGTCAGGCCTGCAGAGGCGCGCAGCGCGACTGCAGGGCGTAACCCACCGTTGGTAACGCGGAAAGATGTGGGTTACGCCGCACGCCTGCGCTGAAGCGCAGGCGTGCCGCTAACCCACCCTACGAGAGCGGCAGAGCGTCTCCGCGATCTCGTCCATCTGCTCGAACATGTAATCCGGCTCACGTGCCCGCAGCGCGGCCGGTGCCGCGTAGCCCCAGCCTACGGCGCCGCAGGCAATCCCCACCGCGCGCGCGGCCTCGATGTCGCGGACCTCGTCGCCGATCGCGATGACGCGATCGGGCGCCACGCCGGCGCGCCGGATGACGCGGCGGAATTTCGCGGCCTTGCCGAACAGCGAGGCCGAACAGTCGAACTGCGCGAACAGCGCGGCGGAGGGACCGAGCTTCTCGCGTGCATTGGCCTCGCTGTCGGACGTCACCAGCGCGAGCTGCACGCCGCTCTCGGCCAGCGTTCGCAACATCGCGTCGGTGCCCGCGAACAGGGAAATGTCAGGCGCAGCCTCCGCCTTCAGCCGCCGCATGTGGCGCGCGATGGCCGGCAGCTTCCACAAGGGCACCTTGAGATGCGCAAGGATCTCCCGGGTCGAGGCATGCCGAAGCGTCTCGACGTCCTCATCCCGCACGCGACGAAAGCCGAAGCGATCGGCGACGTCGTTGATGGTGCGCAGGAACCAGGGGAAGCTGTCGGCGAGGGTGCCGTCGAGGTCGAAGATGGCAAGGGTGTAGGGCATGGGCTGCGCGGACGAGCATACCTCGCCGATTGTACTAAAATGGAATGTCGTCTTCGAATTCGCCACGTTTAGCAGGTGGCAGGGCTGCCTGAGGTAGTGGAACATTGGTCACAACAAAGAGATTTAGGATGTCGTCACGATCCATAAACATGATTTGACTTCGTTTGGACGCGTCAAGTCGCTCGCCTAACCAATTCCTTGCTGCTTTGGTTATCTCGCCTCCAGCAACGATAAAGGCATGATCAACTAGAACTCGTCGATTTGCTTCTGGATCAAAAATTTCGTGGCCAAGCATCATTGTAACTTGATTGAGAATTTCAGCAACGTTCGCCGTCCCGCTCTTGCTCATTCCGGCCGAGTCAAGCTTGTCGCGCTTCACCTGCAAACCGAAGTAAAGTACATGTTGGGTTGGCAATGTGTAGCGCATCCAAATATCCTTGCCGTATTCAAGTGCTTTATCCCGATGGCCTGTCGCTGTGACACGATGAAAACCAAGTTGGCGAAGGAGCGGTAGGAGAACCTCGTTGATAAGCTCGTCCTCAGAGGACTTGTCGATAAACGCAATCAATAGTTCGCGTCGATGGACTTCGTCTTTCGAGAACGGGCGATGAGGGTTTGCGGAATGCGCAGCAATTGCTCCCGTTCCGATATGGCGAAGATAGCACTTGCGGTCTGTCGCATAGAAGGCTTCGAAACCTTCGCGGGCCAACGATACGTTTAGTCTGGATAACGCGTCGGTGCGGTCGGGATCGCTTGCGGTCGCATCACCGATATCCATCAATGTTGAAATCACCCGACAAAAAGTCGGCGGTGGGGTCTGTGCGTCTTGATGGGGCTCGTTGAGGATCTCTTCGAGAACGCTTGATACCCATGCGGCGCGCGTTGATCCGTCGTGGGCGAAATCAGTATCTGAATCACGGAAAAATCGAGTGATATAGCTGCTGCTCCGGTATGAAAATGGAACACCCTCGCCGTTGCCGCAGATCATATCGGCGATTTCATCGAGGGTGCGTTGTCTCCATCTCATCCGAGACTCGATTTCAGAAGAATAACATCATTGCTTGCCTACTCCGCCGCCTCGCTCGCAGTCCTCCGCCGCTTCGGCTTCCTTGCCTTCTCCAGCACCGGCGCCAGGAACTTGCCCGTATAGCTCCGCGGCGCCTTGGCGATGTCTTCCGGCGGGCCCCAGGCGACGATCTCGCCGCCGCCGTCGCCGCCTTCGGGGCCGAGGTCGATGACCCAGTCGGCGGTCTTGATGACTTCGAGATTGTGCTCGATGACGACGACGGTGTTGCCCTGCGCCACCAGCTCGTGCAGCACTTCCAAGAGCTTCTTGACGTCGTGGAAGTGAAGGCCGGTGGTCGGCTCGTCCAGGATGTAGAGCGTGCGCCCGGTGGCACGCTTGGACAATTCCTTTGCCAGTTTGACGCGTTGCGCTTCACCGCCTGACAGGGTCGTCGCCTGTTGGCCGACGTGAATATAGTCCAGGCCGACGCGGCGCAGGGTTTCAAACGTCTCGCGCACGCGCGGCACCGCCTTGAAGAATTCGGCGGCTTCCTCGACCGTCATGTCGAGCACGTCGGCGATGGACTTGCCCTTGAACAGCACCTCCAGCGTCTCGCGGTTGTAGCGCTTGCCCTTGCAGACGTCGCAGGTGACGTAGACGTCGGGCAGGAAGTGCATCTCGATCTTGATGACGCCGTCGCCCTGGCAGGCCTCGCAGCGGCCACCCTTGACGTTGAAGGAGAAGCGGCCGGGCTCGTAGCCGCGCGCCTTGGCTTCGGGCAGGCCGGCGAACCATTCGCGGATCGGCGTGAAGGCGCCGGTATAGGTCGCCGGGTTGGAGCGCGGCGTGCGGCCGATCGGCGACTGG
>VYLE01000307.1_pt1 | contig 35231 bp, 32 predicted proteins | sample 5114391 | NCBI WGS metagenome assembly VYLE01 (sample SAMN12291771, study PRJNA351875) | freshwater metagenome | isolation source: freshwater lake | place: USA: Michigan, Kent Lake | collected 2013-08-15
CGCCTCCGCCTCCTCCGCCGCCGCCGCCGCCGCCGCCGCCTCCGCCCCCTCCGACCGTGCAGGTGGTTCCGGGCGACCAGACGACGCTGACCGGCAATGCGTCGGCAAACACCATCAACGGCGCCGACCTCTGGGAGACCATCCTCGGGCTGGACGGCAACGACACGCTGGGCGGCCTGGGTGGCTCTGATCGCCTCGAGGGCGGAGCCGGCGCCGACAAGCTCAATGGCGGTGAGGGCGATGACGTCCTCATCGGCGGCGCGGGACAGGACACCCTGACGGGCGGCGCGGGCGCGGACGTGTTCGTGCTGGCGACCGGCGATGGGGTCAACACCATCACCGACTTCCAGGATGGCATCGACCGGCTCGACATCAGCGGCTATGGCGGCGTCTACAGCGCGATCAGCCAGCTGGCGGCTGGCGCCAAGATCACCTTCGCCGACGGCGGCTATGTCACCCTGACCGGGGTCAACGCCTCGCAGCTGAGCGCGGCGGACTTCATCACCAGGGTCAGCCCGCCGCCTCCGCCTCCGCCTCCGCCTCCGCCGCCGCCTCCGCCTCCGCCGCCGCCTCCGCCTCCGCCTCCTCCACCGGGCGCACCGGGTTCGGAGCGCACTGTCGTCGGCACGGCTGGCGCCAACACGCTGAACGGCGACGACCGTTGGGACACCCTTCAGGGCCTCGACGGCAATGACACCCTGAACGGCCTGGGCGGCTCTGACCGGCTCGAAGGCGGCGCGGGCGCCGACAAGCTGTTCGGCGGCGACGGCGACGACGTCCTGATCGGCGGCGCGGGTCAGGACACCCTGACCGGCGGCGCCGGGGCGGACATCTTCGTGCTGGGCCTGGGCGACGGGGCGACCAACACCATCGCCGACTTCCAGGATGGGATCGACCGGATCGATGTCACGGCCTTCGGTGGCTACAGCTCGATCGCCCAGCTGGCCGGCGGCGCCAAGGTGATCTTCGCCGACGGCAGCTCGGTCACCCTCACCGGTGTGCAGGCCAGCAGCTTGACGGCCGCCGACTTCATCGGCCTGCCGGTTCCAATGCCGACCGAGGCGCCCAAGGACGGGTGGTTCCTTTAGGGACGAAGGGGAGGGCGCAGGCTCTCCCCCACCGCTCCACAGCTTCCCAACACACTGTTCCACTTTCCACTTGCCTGTGGAACAAAACGGGAATAGGAACAAACCCGGAACTTGAAACCGGGAGGCTCGAATGGCCAAGATTGCTCGTGAAACGCTGGCTCTGGCTTCGGTCGTCAGCTTTGTGTGGATGATGTGTTCGGTGGCCTATCTGGCCGCCTGAGTCGGCCTTAAGGATGAACCGCAGAAGGCGGAGGTGACGTAGGCAAATGGCGGATCTGGCGAACGGCTTTGTCCATTTGCGGGTGCGCTCGGCCTACAGCCTGCTGGAAGGGGCCATCAAGGCTGACAAGGCGCCCAAGCTGGCTGCCGCCGAGGGCATGCCGGCCATCGGCATCGCCGACCGGGCCAACCTCTTCGGCGCTCTCGAATTTTCCGTCGCCGCCAAGGAAAGCGGTGTGCAGCCGCTGGTGGCCTGCGCCCTGCCGGTGACCGGCATCGGCGAGGGACCGCCGGAACGCTGGGCGCGGACCCCGACCCTGACCCTGATCGCTCAGAACGAGCGGGGCTATCTCAATCTCTCCGAACTCAGCTCCTCGGCCTACCTCGACATCGACGCGGTGTCCGAGCCTTCGGTGCCCTGGAGCAAGATCGCCGCCCACAGCGAGGGACTGATCCTTCTGTCCGGCGGCACGGACGGCCCCATCGATCCGCTGTTCGCCGCCGGCAAGACCGCCGAGGGCGAGGCGACGCTGGCCGCCATGCGGTCTGTGTTCGGCGACCGCTTCTATGTCGAACTGCAACGTCATGGCCTGCCGCAGCAGGCCGCGGCCGAGCCGGGGCTGGTCGCCTGGGCCTACGCCCATGACGTGCCCCTGGTCGCCACCAACGACGTCTACTATCCCGACAAGTCGATGTATGAGGCGCACGACGCCCTGCTGTGCATCTCCGACGGCGCCTTTGTCGGCCAGGACGAGCGGCGGCGGGTGACCGCCGAACATTACTTCAAGACCGCCGCCGAGATGCGGGCGCTGTTCAGCGACCTTCCGGAGGCCTGTGACCAGACGCTCGAGATCGCCCGGCGCTGCGCCTTCATGGTCCAGAAGCGCGATCCTATCCTGCCGCGCTTCGACACCGGCGCTGGACGGACCGAACCTGACGAACTGGCCCACCAGGCGCGCGAGGGGCTGAAGGCCCGTCTGGCGACCGTCGAACTGGCCGCGCCGGAGGAAGACTACTGGGCCCGCCTCGAGTTCGAGGTGAGGATCATCCAGCAGATGGGGTTCTCCGGCTACTTCCTGATCGTGTCGGACTTCATCAAATGGGCCAAGGCGCACGGGATTCCCGTGGGTCCCGGGCGGGGGTCGGGCGCGGGCTCGCTGGTCGCCTGGTCTCTGACCATCACCGGCCTTGATCCCCTGCGGTTCGGCCTGCTGTTCGAGCGCTTCCTCAATCCGGAGCGGGTCTCGATGCCCGACTTCGATATCGACTTCTGCCAGGAACGGCGCGGCGAGGTGATCACCTACGTCCAGCAGAAGTACGGGGACGACAAGGTCGCCCAGATCATCACCTTCGGCACCCTGCAGGCCCGCGCCGTGGTCCGCGACGTCGGACGGGTGATGCAGCTGTCGCTGGGTCTGGTCGATCGTCTGGCCAAGATGATCCCCAACAACCCGGCCAATCCCACGACCCTGGCCCAGGCGATCGAGATCGAGCCGCGCCTGAAGCAGGCCCGTGACGAGGACGAGCAGGTGCGGATGTGCCTGAACGTCGCCCTGCGGCTGGAGGGGCTGTACCGCAACGCCTCGACCCACGCCGCCGGGGTGGTCATCGGCGACCGGCCGCTGGTCGAGCTGACGCCGCTCTACAAGGATCCGCGCTCGGATCTGCCGGCCACCCAGTTCAACATGAAGTGGGTCGAAAGCGCCGGTCTGGTGAAGTTCGACTTCCTGGGCCTGAAGACCCTGACGGTCATCGACCGGGCCCTCAAGCACATGGCCAAGCGCGGGGCGGCGATCGATATCGAGGCCCTGACCCTCGATGACGCCGCCTCCTACGAGCTGATGAGCTCGGGCCAGACGGTCGGGGTGTTCCAGCTGGAAAGCCAGGGCATGCGCGACACCCTGCGCAAGCTGCGGCCGGGCAGCCTGGAAGAGGTCACCGCCATCATCTCGCTCTATCGGCCGGGGCCGATGGACAACATCGACAGCTTCGTCGACTGCAAGTTTGGCCGCAAGCCGATCGACTACCTTCACCCGACCCTCGAGGCGGTGCTGAAGGAGACCTACGGCATCGTCGTCTACCAGGAACAGGTGATGCAGATCGCCCAGATCCTGGCCGGCTACAGCCTGGGCGACGCCGACCTTCTCCGCCGCGCCATGGGCAAGAAGAAGCCCGAGGAGATGGCCGCCCAGAAGGTCCGCTTCGTGGCGGGGGCTGAGACCAAGGGGGTCGATCCGAACCAGGCGAAATCGATCTTCGATCTGGTGGAGAAGTTCGCCGGCTATGGCTTCAACAAGTCCCACGCCGCCGCCTATGCGCTGATCAGCTACCAGACCGCCTGGCTGAAGGCCAACGCGCCCGTCGAGTTCATGGCCGCCTCCATGAGCCTCGACATCTCCAACACCGACAAGCTGGCGGTCTTCTACCAGGACGCCCGCCGTTCGGGCGTGCCGGTGCGGGCTCCCGACGTGAACCGCTCGGGCGCCGACTTCGAGGTCGAGGACGGCGAGGTGCTCTACGCCCTCGGCGCGGTGCGCAACGTCGGCCTGTCGGCCATGGAGCACCTGGTCGAGGTGCGCAACGAGGGCGGGCCGTTCAAGGACATCTTCGACGTCGTCGAGCGGCTCGATCCCAGGCAGGTCAACAAGCGGGCGCTCGAGGGTCTGGCGCGGGCCGGGGCCTTCGACAGCATCCATCCCAGCCGCGGCCAGATCGTCGCCGCCGCCGATGTGCTGATCGCCCACGGCCAGAGCCTGGCCGCCGACCGCGCCTCCTCACAGGTCAGCCTGTTCGGCGGCGACCAGTCCGAGGCCTCGCGGCCGCGCCTGCCCAAGGTCGAGCCCTGGGACCAGATCCGCCGCCTCGACGAGGAACTGGCCGCCGTCGGCTTCTACCTGACCGGCCACCCGCTCGAAGACATGGTCAAGGTGCTGCAGCGCCGTCGGGTCACCCTGCTGCAGGACGCCCTGCCCGAGGCCGAAGCCGGCCGCGACGCCTTCAAGATGGCCGGCATCGTCCGCCGTCGCCAGGAACGGGCCAGCCAGAGCGGCGACAAGTTCGCCTTCGTCTCGATGTCGGATCCCACCGGGGAGTACGAGGTGCTGTTCCCGCCGGAATCCCTGCGCAAGTGCCGCGACGTGCTGGAGCCCGGCAAGGCGGTGGTTATTCGGGTGAGGGCCAAGTCCAAGGACGGCGAGGTCCGCTTCTTCGGCGACGACGCCGAGCCGGTCGACCAGTCCCTGGAAGCTGTGGCTGCGGGCTTGCGCGTCCACATCTCCTCCGGCTCGGCGGAGATCGACAGCCTGAAGCAGCGCCTGACCCGGGCGGCGGCGCAACGCGGCGGCGAGGTCATCCTGGTCGCCGGCATCGGCGGCGGCCGCGAGATCGAGATGAAGCTGCCGGGGTTCTATTCGCTCGATGCGTCCCTGCGTGGGGCGCTCAAGACGGCGCCGGGCGTGGCGTATCTGGAAGATGTCTAGTCGTTGTGCTCTGGCGGGCGTCGTATTGTCGCTCGCCGGATGTGCAAGTGTCGGGGATTTGTCGCCAGTCGGTGGGCCAGCCTTCGAAACCGCTTTCGTTGTCCAGCGAGGCTGAGGCCTTCGGCGTGACCCTGATAGAGCGGCTTCTGCTCCCGCCCTTGCATTTCCGGACAATCCCGACTATCTCCCCCGCCCATCACGCACGCGGGCGTTCGGGCTGGCCGGGGAGACATCCCGACCGATCCGTTCCGGTCCTGACCAATCGGTCGGGAATTGCCCGCGGAGGCGACAACCGGAAAAAGGATCCGATACAGACATGGCTCTGCCTGAATTCTCCATGCGCCAGCTCCTCGAAGCCGGCGCCCACTTCGGCCACCAGACCCACCGCTGGAACCCGAAGATGGACCGCTTCATCTTCGGCTCGCGCTCGAACATCCACATCATCGACCTGTCGCAGTCGATCCCGCTCCTGCACCAGGCCCTGGTGAAGGTGCGTGAAGTCGCCGCCGCCGGTGGCCGCGTGCTGTTCGTCGGCACCAAGCGCCAGGCGTCCGACCCGGTGGCCGAAGCCGCCAAGCGCTGCGCCCAGTACTACGTGAACCACCGCTGGCTCGGCGGCACCCTGACCAACTGGCGCACCATCTCGGGCTCGATCGCCCGTCTGCGCGAGCTGGAAGGCCTGCTCGGCGGCGAAGGCCAGGGCCGGGGCAAGAAGGAACGCCTCAGCCTGCAGCGCGAAATGGACAAGCTTGAACTGTCGCTCGGCGGCATCAAGGCCATGGGCGGCATTCCTGACATCATGTTCGTGATCGACACCAACAAGGAAGCGATCGCGATCCAGGAAGCCCGCAAGCTGAACATCCCGGTCATCGCGATCCTGGACACCAACTGCGATCCGGACGGCATCACCTTCCCGATCCCCGGCAACGATGACGCCGCCCGCGCCATCCAGCTGTACGTCGACCTCATCGCCGACGCCGTCCTCGACGGCATGGCCGCCGGTCAAGCCGCCTCGGGCGTCGACCTCGGCGCCCAGATCGCGCCGATGGAGCCGACCCTGGCCCGCGAACTGACCCCGGAACCGGTGGCTGAAGAAGCCGCTGCTCCCGAAGCCGTCGCCGAGGAGGCTCCCGCCGCCGAAGCCGCTGCCGAAGAAGCCCCGGCCGAAGAAGCCAACTGATTTCGGAGCCCTCCCGGCGCTCCGGGAGGGATCTGATTTTTTCCTTCCGCAGCCGGGCCCTCAAAGGCCCGGCTGCATCCCTATTACGAACTCGAACTGGAGGACTGAACATGGCGGAAGTCACCGCTGCCCTCGTCAAGGAACTGCGCGAAAAGTCCGGCGCCGGCATGATGGACTGCAAGAAGGCGCTCGTCGAAAACGACGGCAACCTGGAACAGGCCACCGACTGGCTGCGCTCCAAGGGCCTCTCCAAGGCCGCCAAGAAGGCCGACCGCGCCGCCGCTGAAGGTCTGGTCGCCGTGGCCCTGAAGGCCGAAGGCGCCGGCATGTCCGGTGCGGTCATCGAGCTGAACGCCGAAACCGACTTCGTGGCCCGCAACGACCTGTTCCAGGCCGCTGCCCGCAAGGTCGCGGCTGTCGCCCTCGGCACCGAAGGCGACGTCGAAGCCGTGCGCGCCGCCAAGACCGCCGACGGCGAAGTCGTCTCGGACATGGTTACCAACCTGATCGCCACCATCGGCGAGAACATGGCCGTGCGTCGTTCGGCCAAGTTCACCGTCGCCAAGGGTTCGGTCTCGGCCTACGTCCACAACGCAGTCGCCCCGGAACTGGGCAAGATAGGCGTGCTGGTCGCTCTGGAAGGCGATGGCGATCAAGCCACGCTGCAGGAGCTCGGCCGCAAGATCGCCATGCACGTGGCCGCCACCAACCCGCTGTCGCTGTCGTCGGAAGATCTCGACCCGGCGGCCGTGGAACGTGAACGCGCCGTGCTGACCGAGAAGGCCAAGGAAGAAGGTCGTCCGGAAAACATGATCGCCAAGATCGTGGACGGCCAGATCTCCAAGTTCCAGCGTGAAGTCGTGCTGCTCGAGCAGCCCTTCGTCATGAACCCCGACCAGACCATCAAGGCGCTGGTCGCCGAAGCCGGCGCGACCATCAAGGGTTTCGTCCGTCTCGGCCTGGGTGAAGGCGTTGAAAAGGCCGATGCGCCTGACTTCGCCGCTGAAGTGGCCTCGATGACCGGCGGAAACTGATCCGTCAGTCTTTAGACTAAAGAGGGCGTCCCCGGTTCACGCTGGGGGCGCCCTTGGTTTATGTAGTTCCCATGAATCGAAGAGGACCTTTGGCATGACCAAGCTGCTTTACAAGAAGGTGCTTCTGAAGGTTTCGGGAGAGGTGCTGATGGGCGAGACCGCCTTCGGCATCGACATGCCCACGGTCGAGGCCGTGGCTGAAGACATCAAGCAGGTGGTGGAGGCGGGCGTCGAGCTCAGCCTCGTGATCGGTGGCGGCAACATCTTCCGCGGCATGGCGGGAGCCGCCAAGGGGATGGAACGGGCCAGCGCCGACTACATGGGCATGCTGGCCACGGTGATGAATGCTCTGGCCATGCAGGACGCGCTGGAGCGCATCGGGGTCGAGACCCGGGTGCAGTCGGCCATTCCGATGCCGACCGTCTGCGAACCGCTGATCCGCCGCCGCGCCCAGCGTCACCTGGAAAAGGGCAGGGTGGTGATCTTCGCCGCCGGCACCGGCAACCCGTTCTTCACCACCGACTCGGGCGCGGCGCTCCGCGCGGCCGAAATGAACACCGACGCCCTGTTCAAGGGCACCAGTGTCGACGGCGTCTACACGGCCGATCCCAAAAAGGACAAGACGGCCACCCGCTATGACCGCCTGACCTATCACGAGGTTCTGGCCCAGGACCTGAAGGTCATGGACGCCTCGGCCATCAGCCTGATGCGCGAGAACAAGATCCCGATCGTGGTGTTCTCCATCCGCGAACGCGGCAATCTGCTGAAGGTCCTGCACGGCGAAGGCGTGCACACCGTGATCACCGAAGACTCCTGATATACAAACCAACTCACGCGAGAACCGCGCGACAGCTTGACGGGTTTTGAAGACCTGTCGGCTATCGTCGCCGGCGAAAAGAGGAAGTGAAGACCATGGCCAGTGGCGAAAAACCTGTTGTAGCGACCTATGCCAGCCGGATGGACAAGGCGGTCGCCTCCCTGAAGGAAGAGTTCAGTTCCCTGCGCACCGGCCGCGCCTCGGCCGGTCTGCTCGACCAGGTGATGGTTGAGGCCTACGGCAACACCGTGCCGCTCAATACCGTCGCGTCGGTCAGCGTCCCCGAACCGCGCTCGATCAGCGTCAGCATCTGGGACAAGGGCGTCGTCGTCTCGGTCGAGAAGGCCATCCGCTCAGCGGGCCTCGGCCTCAACCCGGTGGTCGAGGGCACGAACCTGCGTATTCCGATCCCGCCGCTGACTGAAGAGCGGCGCAAGGACCTTGCCAAGATCGCCGGCAAATACTCCGAACAGCAGAAGATTGCCGTGCGCAACGTGCGCCGCGACGGCATGGACGACGTCAAGAAGGCCCAGAAGGACGCGGTGATCACCGAGGACGAGCAGAAGAAGCTCGAAGCCGCCCTCCAGAAGGCCACCGACGAGCACGTCGCCAAGATCGACGAAGCCTTGAAAATCAAGGAACAAGAGATCATGCAGGTTTGATCGTCCGGGCTCAGGACAGGCAGACCGGATGAGACAGGGATCGTGAGGCGAATGCCCCCGAAGGATGGCGTACAGGATCGCGTGAAGGCTTCCGCCGGGGATCCGGCCGAGGGCCTGCATGTCGCCATCATCATGGACGGCAACGGCCGCTGGGCGAAGCGTCGCGGTCTGCCGCGGACGCTGGGCCACCGCGAGGGCGTCAAGGCGCTCAGGCGCACTGTCGAAGGGGCCCCGGATATCGGCGTCTCGACGCTGACTGTGTTCGGCTTCTCGACCGAGAACTGGCGCCGGCCCATGACCGAGGTCAGCGAGCTGATGAACCTGCTCAAGGCCTATGTGGAAAGCGATCTCGACCGCCTGGCCCGCGAGGGGGTGAGGGTGAGCATCCTGGGGCGCCGCACCGGCCTGAAGCCCGATATCCTCGAGATCATCGAGCGCGCCGAGCGCCGCACCGAGCACAACACCCGCTTCCATCTGCAGGTCGCCTTCAACTACGGCGGTCAGGCTGATCTGGTGGACGCCGCGCGCAAGTTCGCCGAGGCCGTCGCCCGGGGTGAAGCAGACCCTGCGGACCTCGACGAGCGTCTGTTCGAGAGCCATCTGTCGACGGCCGGCGCACCGTCCCCCGACGTCATCGTGCGCACCAGCGGGGAACGCCGCATCTCCAACTTCCTTCTATGGGAATGCGCTTACGCCGAACTCGTTTTCCAGGACGTCTACTGGCCCGACTATGGACCCGACCACCTCGCCGCCGCGGTCGGGGAATTCCGCTCACGCGAGCGACGCTACGGCGGAGTGACGACCGATGACGTCCTCGCCACCGGCTAAGCGTTTCGACTGGAAGAACCTGCGGGTTCGACTGATCTCCGCCTTCGCCATCATTCCGGCGGTGGCTCTGGCTGTCTGGCTGGGCGATTGGACCTATACGGTGCTGATCTGCATCGTCGGCGCCCTGCTGGCCCGCGAGTGGGGCCGGCTGGTCGCGCCCTCGGCCCCGATCCGCGTCGGCGTCGTCATCGGCGTCAGCGTCATTGCCGCCATCGTCCTGGCCCACATCGCCGGCACGGCCAGTCTCGCCGGCTCGCCCGATGCGCATCTCTGGTGGCTGGCCACCTGGGGTTCGGTGTTGCTCGGCAGCGGCCTGACCACCCTGGTCGCCTTCCGTCTCACAGCCCATGTGCCCGACGCAGCCTATGGCGTGATCTATATCGCGCCGGCCGGCATCGCCATGGTCTGGCTGCGCGACATGCCCGAGGGCGCCCCCTGGACTGTCTATCTGTTCGCCGTCACCTGGTGGACGGACATCATGGCCTACATCTTCGGCAACGCCTTCAAGGGGCCCAAGCTGTGGCCCAAGTTCTCGCCGAACAAGACCTGGAGCGGCTTCTGGGGCGGGCTGTTCGGAGCCATGCTGACCGGCGCCATCGTCCTGGCCATAAGCAGCGCCTTCAAGCATCCCTTCATTGGCTACCCGGGAGCCATCTTCGTCGGTCTGTTGACCGGTCTGGCCACCAGCGGGGGTGACCTGTGGGAATCGATGCTCAAGCGCCGGTTCGGGGTCAAGGACACCGGCGGCATCATTCCCGGTCACGGCGGCATGCTGGACCGGGTCGATGGGCTGATGTTCGCGGTCATGATCGTGGCCGGCGCCCGGCTGGTCCAGCATTGGGGTTGGGGGATTTGACCCGCACAGTCACCATCCTGGGCTCCACGGGCTCGATCGGCGTCTCGACCCTCAGCCTGTTCGAGCAGTCAGGAGCAGAGGTCGAGATTGTCGCCCTGACCGCCGGGCGCAACGTCGAAAAGCTGGCTGAGCAGGCGCTTCAGTGGCGCCCCCGTCTGGCGGTGATCGAGGACGAAACCCTGCTGCCGGTGCTGCGCGAGCGGCTGGCCGGCAGCGGCATCGAGACCGCCGCCGGAACCGCCGCCGTCCAGGCCGCCGCCGATCTGGACGCCTCCTGGGTCATGTCGGCCATCGTCGGAGCCGCCGGCCTGGCGCCGACCCTGGCCGCCGCTCGCCGGGGCGCGATCGTGGCGCTCGCCAACAAGGAAAGCCTGGTCTGTGGCGGTCCGGGCGTTCTGGAAGTGGCGCGCAAGGCCGGCGGGACGATCATCCCTGTCGATTCCGAGCATTCGGCCATCTTCCAGGTGCTGCAGGACCCCTGCCGCGACAAGGTTCGTCGCCTGATCCTGACCGCCTCGGGCGGTCCGTTCCGCACATGGACCTACGAAGCCATGCGCGCCGCGACGCCGGAACAGGCCGTCGCTCACCCCAACTGGAGCATGGGCGCCAAGATCAGCGTCGATTCGGCGACGATGATGAACAAGGGCCTGGAGATGGTGGAGGCCAGCTATCTGTTCGCCACCCCGGAGAACCAGATCGACATTGTCGTCCATCCGCAGTCCATCATCCATTCGATGGTCGAATACACGGACGGCTCCACCCTGGCCCAACTGGGCCCCCCGGACATGCGCAGTCCGATCGCCTGCGCCTGGGCCTGGCCCGACCGCCTGTCCTGGCCGGCCGCGCCGCTCGACCTGGCGGCCATCGGTCAGCTGACGTTCGAGGCGCCGGATCTCAAACGTTTCCCGGCCATCGCCATCGCCCGCGAAGCTTTGCGCATGGGCGGCCATGCCCCCGCCGCAATGAATGCGGCTAATGAAGTGGCGGTCGGTGCATTTCTTGACCGTCGTATCGGGTTTCTTGATATTGCCGGATCCGTCCAGGATACGCTGGACCGCCTGAATGGCGGCTGGGAGCTGGGCGATCAGCCGGGGGGCGACGAACTGGAGGCTGCCATGATCATCGACGCCAGCGCCCGGCGCGTGGCCACCGAGGTCGTCAGCCAGCTCGCCGCCGTGCGCGCGGCCTAGGGAAAGAGCATGTCGGGCTTCGCATCCTTCCTTCCCGTGGCCCTGCTGGCCTTCGTTTTCGTGCTGGGCATTGTCGTGGTCGTGCACGAGCTCGGCCACTACTGGGCGGGCCGGATCTTCGACACCGAGATCGACCGTTTCTCCATCGGCTTCGGCAAGCCCCTGGTTCACTGGCGCGACAAACAGGGCGTGCAATGGCAGGTCGGCTGGCTGCCGCTGGGCGGCTATGTCCGCTTCACCGGTGACGAGAATGCCGCCAGCGTGCCCGACCAGGATGACCTGCAGGCCTTGCGCCGGGCGGTCATCGAGACCCGGGGAGAGGCGGCTCTGGGCCGTTACTTCCAGTTCAAGCCCCTTTGGCAGCGGGCGGTCATCACCGCCGCCGGGCCCATCGCCAATTTCGTTCTCGCCATCGTCCTGTTCGCCGGCCTGGCCATGGCTGTCGGCGAGATCACCTATGAGCCCAAGGTGCGCATCAGCGAGCCGGCCGGTCCGGCCGCCCTGGCCGGCATCCGGGACGGCGACGTCATCCAACGGATGAATGGCACGCCGATTCGCAGCTTCGTCGATCTTGTCGCCTTCACGCGGACCCATGCCGGCACGCCGGTGACCATCGAGCTGGACCGGGGCGGAACCCCGCTGACGGTCAATGCGACCCCGGTGCTCAGCGAGGTCAACGACCGCATCGGCGGCCGGATGAAGGTCGGGATGCTGGGCCTCGGCGCCCATCCCGATATGAAGATCGAGCGTCACCACCTGAACCCGGTCGAAGCCGTCGGCTATGGCGCGAGCCAGACCTGGAGCGTGCTGAGCATGACGGTCACCTATCTGGGCAAGGTGATCACGGGCAAGATTCCGGCTGACCAGATCGGCAGCCTGCTGGGTATCGGCAACACTGCCGGCAAGGTGGCCCAGGCCGGGGCCGAAGGCGCGCCGAACGTCGCCTGGGGTCTGCTTGGCGCGGTCGTCGCCCTGCTCAGTCTGGCGGCCTATCTTTCGATCAGCGTCGGGTTCATGAACCTGCTGCCGTTGCCGGTTCTCGACGGCGGCCATCTGGTTTTCTACGCCTACGAAGCCGTGGCCAGACGGCCACTTCCGGTTCGTATCCAGGCCGTTTCATACCGCCTTGGTCTTGCCTTGCTCGTCGGTTTCATGTTGTTCGCCACCTGGAACGACCTCCAGCGGCTGCGTGTGTTCAATTTCCTGGGCGGCCTCTTCTCATGAGCCCGCCCGCTTTCCCGTTCGCTTCCTTGATGGCAGACCTCATGATGCATTCTCGACGCCAGGGCGCCGCCGTCCTCACGGGCCTGGCCCTGCTGATGGGATCGACGGCCCTGATGATGCCGGCGGCCGCTTACGCCCAGGCCCAGCAGGGCGTGGTGCAGCGCATCGTCGTCATCGGCAACGAGCGTATCGAAGCCTCGACCATCGCCTCCTACATTCCGATTCAGCCGGGTGATGCGGTCGATTCGCAGCGAATCGACCTGGCGCTGAAGACCCTGTTCCGCACCGAGCTGTTCGCCGACGTGAAGATCGACCTGCAGGGCGGCGACCTGAACGTCCGCGTTGTCGAAAACCCGATCATCAACAAGGTGGTGTTCGAGGGCAATTCGTCGGTCAAGGACGACAAGATCAAGGAAGAGCTGACCATCCGGCCGCGGGGCATCTTCACCCGCGCCAAGGTCCAGTCCGACGTCCAGCGCATCATCGAGCTCTATCGCCGCTCCGGCCGCATCTCGGCGACCGTGACGCCCAAGGTGGTCGAGCTGCCGCAGAAGCGCGTCGACCTCATCTTCGAAATCAACGAAGGCCCCAAGAGCGGCGTCCTTGATATCAACTTCCTGGGCAACGAGCAGTTCTCGGACGGCGACCTCTCCGACGTGGTCGTGACCAAGGAAAGCGCCTGGTACAAATTCCTGTCGACCAACGACAACTACGATCCCGACCGGCTCGAGTACGACAAGGAACAGCTGCGCAAGCACTACCGCAACCGCGGCTACTACGACTTCCGCGTTGTTTCCGCCGTGGCCGAGCTGGCGACGGACAAGAACGGCTTCGTCATCACCTACACGCTCGAAGAGGGCGTGAAGTACAAGTTCGGCAAGATCAGCGTTGAAACCGAGCTCAAGAAGCTCGACGGCACGGTGCTGGAACAGCTGCTGCCGATCCGCGCCGGCGAGATCTACCAGGACGAAAAGATCGAACAGGCGACCGACGCCCTGACCTTCGCGGCCGGCGCCGCCGGCTTCGCCTTTGTCGACGTCCGCCCGCGCTACGTGCCCAATCGCGAGACCAAGACCGTCGATGTTGTCTTCTCGGTTCGTGAGGGCCCGCGCGTCTACATCGACCGCATCGACATCATCGGCAACAACCGCACCCTGGACTCCGTCGTCCGTCGCGAAATGCTGGTGTCCGAGGGCGACGCCTACAATCGCGTCTACGTCGACCGTTCCAAGAGCCAGATCCGCGGGCTCGGCTACTTCAAGGAAGTCGAGATCGAGGAAGTGCCGGGCAGCGCGCCTGACCGCACGGGCCTGCGGGTCAAGGTTGAAGAGCAGCCGACCGGTGAACTGTCCTTCAGCGCCGGCTACAGCTCGGTCGACCAGCTGATCATCGACCTGGGCATCTCGGAGCGGAACTTCCGCGGCCGGGGCCAGAACCTGCGCGCCCGCGTCTCGGTCGGTTCGCTGCGCCAGCAGATCGATTTCTCGTTCACCGAGCCGCGCTTCCTCGGCCGCGACCTGCTGGCCGGGGTGGACCTCTACACCTACCGCTATGATTTCAGCCAGCAGACGGCCTTCGACACCTCCTCGACCGGCATGAACCTGCGGGTCGGCTTCCCGCTGACCTCCAATGCCTCGATGGGCCTGCGCTACGTCCTGCGCAGCGACAACGTCGATGTCGCCGATTCGCTGTGCACCGCCGGCACCGTCTCGACCACTCTCTGCGCCCAGCGTGGAGCCCGGATCACGTCCTCGCTCGGCTACTCGGTGCGCCTGGACCGTCGTAACGATCCGCAGCGCCCGACCCGCGGCTTCTATGTCGAGTTGTCCCAGGACCTCGCCGGCATCGGCGGCGACGTGAACTACCTGCGCACGGAAACCAGCGGTGGCTGGTACTACGGCTTCAACAAGGACTTCATCTTCAGCGCCACCGGGTCGGCGGGCTACACCGCCGGCTGGCGCGGCGACTCGGTCCGGATCAACGACCGCTTCTACAAAGGCGGCAACACCTTCCGGGGCTTCGAAACGGCCGGTATCGGCCCGCGCGACACTGGCACAAACCGTGGCGACGCCCTGGGCGGCAAGCTCTACGCCATCGGCACGGCCGAGTTGACGGTCCCGACCTTCCTGCCCGAGCAGTACGGCATCAAGGCCTCGCTGTTCACCGATGTCGGCACCGTCGGCCTGCTCGACGATATTGACCGCCAGACCATCCCCGGCGTGTTCAACGATGACATCAAGGACGACCTGGGCCTGCGCGCCTCTGCCGGCCTGTCAATTCACTGGCGCTCGCCCATGGGACCCATTCGGTTCGACTTCAGCCAAGTTTTGGCCAAAGAAGACTACGACAAGACCGAAACGTTCCGGTTCTCCACCTCCACAAGGTTCTGATTTCTCATGCACATCAAGTCCTTCGCGGCCCGCGCCATCGGCGCGGTCGCCGTCCTGGCCTTCGCCAGCGCCGCCGCCGCCCAGACCACCCCGGCCAAACCGCCGGCCCCGGCGCAACTGCCGATCACCCATGGCGCGCCGATTGCTGGCGTCTGCATCTGGGACCTGACCGAAGCCCTCGAGGCCTCGAACGCCGGCAAGTCCGTTCTGAACGCGCTGAAGACGATGAACAACAACGTCAACTATGAGGTCCAGACGGCCGGCAACGCCTACCAGGCCAAGCAGAAGAAGCTGCAGGACGACGCCCGCAAGCCGGACGCCGACGCCCTGGTCCTCAACAAGGCCAAGCTCGACCTGGATAGCGAAGGCGCTAACCTCGAGGCTCGCGTGAACCTTCGCCAGGCCGAACTGGATCGGACCCGCAATGAGGCCCTGGGCGGCTTCAACAACCTGATGCGTCCGCTGATCATTCAGGTCTATCAGGCGAAGCAGTGCAGCCTGCTGCTGCCCCGGGAATCGACCGCGCTCTTCAATCCGGCCATGGACATCACCCCGGCCGTGGTTGCGGCGGCGAACGCCAAGGGCCAGACTGTGCCGGTGACCTACAAGGTGCTGGGCAAGCTGCCTGCGCCCGCTACTGCTCCGGCCCAGCCGGCCGTCCCGGCCGCGCCGAAGCCGAAGACCAACTGATCCGACCAAACCCGCAGTCACGGGGGTCGGAATCGAGGAATTGATGCCCGATCCCCGTTTCTTTGAGGCCCTGGGGCCGCTGTCCCTCAGGCAGATATCCGAATTGACCGGCGCCCGGATCGTTTCCGGGGCCGGCGATCTGATGATCGACGAGGCCGCGCCGCTCAACCGCGCAGGCAAGTCCGCCATCGCCTTCGTCGCCAATCGCAAATGGCTGACAGAGCTGCAGGCCAGCGCGGCCGGCGCCTGCTTTGTGCCGGCCGACCTGGTCGAGGCCGTGCCGCCGGGCTGTATCGCGCTTGAGACCCGTCATGCGCAGGCCGCATGGGCTCAAGCGGCCAAGGCGCTTTGCCAACCCATCCTGCAACCCGCCACCAGCGACTGGATCGACGCCACCGCCGTGCTTGAGGCCGGTGTCGTGGTCGGCCCCGGTGTGGTGATTGGTCCCGGTGCGCGAATTGGCTCCGGGACGCATCTGGGCCCCGGGGCGGTCATCGGACCCGGCGTTTCCATCGGACGGAACTGTCGGATCGGGGCCCGCGCCGTCGTCGGGTTCGCCCTGCTGGGCGACAATGTCGCAATTCATGCTGGCGGAATCATCGGAGAGGCGGGCTTCGGCGCTGCCGGCGGTCCGACAGGAGTCGTCGACGTGCCGCAGATGGGCCGCGTCATTCTGCAGGACAATGTGACCATCGGCGCCCACAGCTGCATCGATCGCGGCGCCTATGACGACACCGTGGTCGGTGAGAACACCAAAATGGACAACCTGGTCCACATCGCCCACAACGCTCGAATCGGACGAAACTGCGTCCTCGCGGGCTTCGTCGGAGTATCCGGCAGCGCGGTGGTCGGCGACGGGGTGGCGTTTGGTGGCCGGGCGGGCCTTGCCGATCATGTCGTTGTCGGCGACGGCGCCAGCATCGGCGGTGGCTCGAGCGTGATCAAAAACGTGCCGGCCGGGGAAATCTGGAGCGGCTATCCGGGGCGTCCGCTCCGGGAATTCTTGAGGGAGACGGCCTGGCTCGCGAAAGCGGCCGGTCGGAAGGGGACGGACAAGTCATGACGACGGCAGAACAAGCCACCGCCGGCGGCCACATCGATATCGGCGAGATTCTGGCGCGACTTCCGCACCGATATCCCTTTCTGCTGGTCGATCGGTGCGAAGAGTTCGTGGCCAACACCTCGATCGTTGGCATCAAGTGCGTGACGTTCAACGAGCCGTTCTTCCAGGGTCACTTTCCGGGGCACCCCGTCATGCCTGGCGTGCTCATCGTCGAGGCGATGGGCCAGACCGGCGCGATCATGATGTCCAAGTCGCTCGAGATCGATATCGCCGGCAAGGTCATCTACTTCATGTCCATCGATGGCGTGCGGTTCCGCAGCCCCGTGCGGCCGGGCGATGTCCTGCGCATGCATGTCGAGGTCACGCGAGCTCGGGGCGACATTTTCAAGTTCAAGGGCAAGGCGTTGGTGAACGGCAAGGTTTGCGCCGAAGCTGAATTCACCGCGATGTCGGCTGACGCCAAATGACAACGGTCCATGCGACGGCTATCGTCGATCCCGGCGCCAGGCTGGGCGAGGGGGTCGAGATCGGCCCTTTCTGCATCGTCGGTCCCGATGTCACGCTGGGCCGCGGCTGCAAGCTTCACAGCCACGTCGTGCTCGAAGGCGTCACCACGCTCGGCGACGAGTGCGTTATGCACCCATTCGTCAATCTTGGCGGCCCGCCGCAGCATCTCGGCCACAAGGGTGAGCCGACGCGGCTCGAAGTCGGGGCCCGCAACATCTTCCGCGAGAACGTCTCGATCCACACCGGCACGGTTATGGGCCATGGCGTGACCAGGGTCGGCGACGACTGCCTGTTCATGGTCAGCGTCCACGTCGGCCATGACGCGGTGATCGGCAACCGGGTCACCCTGGCCCCCAGCGTCGGCGTCGGCGGCCACGCCGAGGTATCTGATTTCGTCTTCCTGGGCGGTCTGGCGGCGGTGCACCAGTTCAGCCGCATCGGCCGTTCGGCCTTCGTTGGCGGCGGCGGCATCGTCACCAAGGACGTCATCCCGTATGGCTCGGTGTGGGGCAATCACGCCCATCTCGAGGGGCTCAACCTGATCGGCCTCAAGCGCCGGGGCTTCGACCGGGAGCGGATCAACGCCATGCGCGCCGCCTACCGCCTGCTGTTCGCCGACGAGGGCACCTTCCAGGAACGCCTCGACGACGTCGACGAAAGCTATTCCGACATTCCGGAAGTGGTCGAGATCCTCGACTTCATTCGCGTTGACGCGAACCGGCCCCTCTGCCTGCCGCGTCGAGAGACGTAAGACCTTGAAGAAGCTGGGATTGATCGCGGGCGCCGGCGGCCTGCCTGCAGAGATCGCCGACCACTGCCGCAAGGCGGGGAGGCCCTATTTCGTCATCCGTCTGAAGGGTATCGCCGATGACGCCACCCTGGGCCATCCGGGTGAAACGGTCGGCATCGCCGAACTCGGCAAGACCTTCAAGGCGCTGAAGCGGGAGAACTGCGAGGCAGTCTGCTTCGCCGGGCTGGTTCAGCGGCCGGATTTCTCGGCCCTGAAGCCCGACATGCGCGGCGTGGCCGCCCTGCCGGGGATCATCGCCGCCGCCCGCCATGGCGACGACGCCCTGCTGCGCCGTGTTCTGGACGAGTTCGCCAAGGAGGGCTTCGTCATTGAAGGCGTGCATGAGGCGGTCGGGTCGATGACCCTGCAGCTCGGCCTGCTGGGCAAGCATTCGCCCGCCGCCGAGCACAGGCCCGACATCGAGCGCGCCCTGGAAGTCGCCAAGGCCATCGGGCAACTCGATGTCGGCCAGGGCGCGGTCGTCTGCAACGGCCTGGTGCTGGCCGTTGAGGCCCAGGAGGGCACCGACAGCATGCTGCGCCGGGTGGCCGACCTGCCGGTCGCTCTGCGCGGTCAGCCGGGCGCCTTCAAGGGCGTCATCGCCAAGGCTCCCAAGCCGATCCAGGAATTGCGGGTCGACCTGCCGACAATCGGGGTCGCCACCATCCGCGGCGCGGCCAAGGCGGGACTGGCCGGCGTGGTGGGAGAGGCGGGGCGCCTGCTGATCGTCGATCGCGAGGCCGTCATCGCCGCGGCCGACGAGTTTGGTCTCTTCGTGCTCGGCGTTGAGCACAAGACATGACGGACGACAGCGGCCACCGGGTTTGGCGCGCATCATGCGCCACAAGCGTGTCTCCGTGAACAAGCCTCTTACCGTCATGCTGGTCGCTGCTGAGGCGTCCGGCGACGCCCTTGGGGCCGGTCTGGCAAGGGCGCTCAAGGCGCGCCTGGGCGATGGGGTTCGTTTCGTCGGTGTCGGCGGAGAGAAGATGGCGGAGCAGGGCGTTGTCAGCCCCTTCGATATCGCCCCGCTCTCCATTCTCGGCATCATCGAGGGCGTCCGCGCCCTGCCCATGGTCAAGCGCCGGGTGGCTGAGACCGCTGCCCTGGCGGCCCGCGAAAAGCCCGACATCGCGGTCCTGATCGACAGCTGGGGCTTCACCCTCCGCGTCGCCCACGCCCTGCGCAAACTCGATCCGAATATGCCCTTGGTGAAATACGTCGGCCCTCAGGTCTGGGCCAGTCGCGCTGGCCGCGCCAAGACCTTGGCCAAGGCTGTCGATCATCTGCTTTCCATCCACGGCTTCGACGCCCCCTGGTTTGAGCGCGAGGGTCTCCCGGTCACCACGGTCGGCAATCCCACCCTGATCCGTGACTTCTCCGGCGCCGATCCGGCCCGGCTGCGCGCCCACATCGGGGCAAACGCCACGGACCCGATCCTCCTCGTCCTGCCCGGCAGTCGCCCGGCCGAGATCAAACATGTCTTCCCGCCCTTTGAGGACGCCATCCTGCGCCTGAAGGCCGAGCGGCCGAACCTGCAGATCGTCATGCCGCTGGCCGCGACGGTGGCCGGGATGGTGAAGGCGCGCATCGCCGACTGGCCCTTCCCGGTCCACGTCCTTGAGGACGCCACCTTGAAGGACGACGCCTTCGCCGCCGGCACGGTCGCCCTGGCCTGCAGCGGTACGGTGACCACCGAACTGGCCCTGGCCGGCTGTCCCATGGTCGTCGGCTACCGCCTGGGCCCGGTCAGCTATCGGCTGGTCATGCTGGTCTTCAAGTCGCCCTGGGTGACGATGTTCAACATCGCCGCCCAGGACATGGTCGCCCCGGAACTGCTGCAGAAGGACTGCAACGGACCGATGCTGGCGTCGGCCATCGCCGAGCGACTGGACAGCGAAGAGGCGCGCCGCCTCCAGACCAAGGCTCAGTTCCAGGCCGTTGCGAAGATGGGGCGGCCAGACGGGGACCCGGCCGACAAGGCCGCCGAGGCGGTGCTCAAGCTGCTCTTGGAACGAGCCGCCTGATCAGTTTCCGGGCTTGGGATCTACCAGAATCCGGCTCGGCCGACCGTCTTCCGGCAGGCAAAAGACGCCACGGTGGCTGCTCGTCTCCCACCCGTAGGCGCGGCCCTTTTTCCAGACCTGACCGACACTGCAACGGGCCATATGGCCTACCCTTTGGGAGGCCGAGACCCGGGCGTCGGGATAGCCGCCTTCCGCCAGTTCATGGCGGGCCTGCTCGAGCCTCTTCACGTTCGGGCGGTTGAGCCACAGCGTCACCGGCACGAGGACGACGAACAGCGCGAACATGCCGATGCAGCCCATCACGGCGAGCCGCTGTCGGCTCATGCGCCAAGCCGCTTGAACATGATGCAGGTCGGCTCCAGCGGGCCGGCGCTGGAGCGGGCGTAGTCGGGGATCACCCCAGCGGCGGTGTAGCCGAGACGCTCATAGAGCCGCTGGGCCGGGTTGTCGGCCACTGTGTCGAGGACGATCAGGCTCTTGCCCAGCCGGGCCGCCTCGTCCTCCGCCACACGCGTCAGGGCCGCGCCGATGCCGGCGCCGCGATGGGCCGGATGGGTCATCAGCTTCACCAGATCGATCCGATGTTGCTGATTGCCCGGCATACCGACGACGATCTGAACCGTCCCGACCAGGATTTCGCCGTGCCAGGCGCCCCACATCAGTCGCTCGCCGCTTTCCAACGCCGCGCCGATCTTCCGCCAGAAGTCCGTAGCGTCGTCCAAAGACAAAGGGGCCAGGAACCCGACACTGGCTCCCAGCCCCACTGTTTCGATCAGGATTTCGCTCAGCGCCGGGACAAGGGCCGGCAAGCTGTCCGGCGTGATGGGAGCGATCCGCACCACGCCGGGCAGGCCCTAGCGCTTGTCGATGGGCGCGTAGTCGCGCTTCGTCGCGCCGGTGTAGAGTTGGCGCGGGCGACCGATCTTGCGGCCCGGATCCTCGAACATTTCCTTCCACTGGCTGATCCAGCCCACGGTGCGGGCAAGCGCGAACAGCACGGTGAACATGGTCGAGGGGAAGCCCATCGCCCGTAGGGTGATGCCCGAATAGAAGTCGATGTTCGGGTACAGCTTGCGTTCGATGAAGTAGGGGTCGGAGAGGGCGATCTTCTCCAGCTCCATGGCCACTTCCAGCAGCGGGTCGTTGATACCCAGCTCGCCGAGCACCTCGTGACAGGTCTTCTGCATCGCGGTCGCCCGCGGGTCGAAGTTCTTGTACACGCGGTGGCCGAAGCCCATCAGCTTGTACTTGCGGGCCTTAACCCCTTCGATGAACTCGGGAATCTTGTCGACGGTGCCGATTTCCTCGAGCATCTCGAGGGCTTCCTGGTTGGCGCCGCCATGGCTGGGGCCCCAGAGGCAGGCGATGCCGGCGGCGATACAGGCGAACGGATGGGCGCCCGACGAGCCGGCCAGGCGGACCGTCGAGGTCGAGGCGTTCTGCTCGTGATCGGCATGCAGGATGAAGATGCGGTCCATGGCGCGGGTCAGCACCGGGTTCGGCTTCCAGTCCTCGGCCGGCACGGCGAAGCACATGCGCAGGAAGTTCTCCGAGTAGGAGAGGTTGTTCCGGGGCGACACGAAAGGCTGGCCCATGTGGTACTTGAAGGCGCGGGCCGCGATGGTCGGCATCTTGGCGATCAGGCGATGGGCGCTGATCTCCCGCTCGCGCGGATCATCGACGTTGATGCTGTCGGCATAGAAGGCCGACAGGGCGCCGACCGCGCCGGTCATGATCGCCATCGGGTGGGCGTCGCGGCGGAAGCCTTCGAAGAAGCGATCGAACTGGGCATGCAACATCGTGTGGTAGGTGATGTTGTGGTCGAACTTCTCGAACTCGGCGGCGTTGGGCAGCTCGCCGTGGAGCAGCAGGTAACACACTTCCAGGAAGCTCGACTTTTCGACCAGCTGGTCGATCGGGTAGCCCCGGTGCAGCAGGATGCCGGCGTCACCGTCGATGTAGGTGATCTTGCTCTCGCAGCTGGCCGTCGAGGTGAAGCCCGGATCGAAAGTGAACAGGTCGGAGTCGGCGTAGAACTTGCGGACGTCCATCACGTCGGGACCGGTCGTCCCCTTGAGAATCGGCAGGTCGAAGCTCTGGTCGCCGATGGTCAGCGTCGCCTTGTCAGCCATGCGGCGAGGTCCTTTCAAATCGCGAGGTAAACGGTCGTTCGGATCGCCTTATAGCGTCTCATTTGCCGGGCGAAAGCGCATCCTCGATACGGCCGAGGCTCTCGACCTTTCCGAGCACGCTCAAGGTTATGCCCATATCGGGAGAGGGGGCGCCGCCGGTGAGGATGCCGCGCAACGGCGGGCCGATCTTGCCGAAGCCCACGCCCTCGGATTCGGCGAAGGCCTTGAGCCAGGCGGCCAGCGCCTCGGCTGACCAATCGTTCTGTTTCGCCAGGGCGTCGGCCAGTCGGCGCAGGCGCACGGCGGTCTCGTCGGTCAACAGGGCGCGGGTCTTTTCATCAATGGAAACAGGACGTTGCGCGAACAGAAAGAGGGACTGGTCGGCCAGTTCCAGCAGGGTCTTGCCGCGGTCCTTGAGCCCCGGCATGGCGTCGGTCAGGCGCGCGATCTGCAGCTCGCTGAGGGGCGAACCGCGACGGGCGAAGACCTCGGCCACGAGGGCCGCCAGCCGGGCGTTGTCGGCCAGCTTGATGTAGTGGGCGTTGACGTGATTGAGCTTGGCCCAGTCGAGCTGGGCGGCGGCCTTGTTCACATCCGCGACATCGAACCATTCGGCGGCCTGCTCGTCGTTGAACAGCTCGTCATCGCCATGGCTCCAGCCGAGCCGGGCCAGGTAGTTGCGCAGGGCTTCGGGCAGATAGCCCAGATCAGCGAACTCGCCCACGGCGGTGGCCCCGAAGCGCTTCGACAGCTTCTTGCCATCCGTGCCGTTGATCATCGGCACATGGGCGAAGGCCGGCACCGGCCAGCCGAGCGCCTGGTAGATCAGGCTCTGACGGGCGGCGTTGTTGAGATGGTCGTCGCCGCGGATGACGTGGGTGACGCCCATGTCATGGTCATCGACGATGACGGCCAGGTTGTAGGTCGGCACGCCGTCCGAGCGCAGGACGATCAGGTCGTCCAGGTCGCGGTTGCGGAAGGTGACGTCGCCCTGCACCAGGTCGTGGACGATGACGTCGCCGTTCTTCGGGCCCTTGAAGCGGATGACGTGCGGCTTTGCGAGATCGGCCGCCGTCGGCGTCTTGTCGCGCCACGGCGAGCGCAGGGCATGGCCGGCCTCACGGGCGGCCAGCTTGGCGGCGTCCAGCTCGTCGCCCGACAGCCAGCAGCGGTAGGCCTTGCCGTCGTCCAGCAGCTGTTGAACCGCCTCCCGGTGACGGTCGGCGCGGGCGAACTGGAAGATCGGCTCGCCGTCCCACTCCAGGCCCAGCCAGCGCAATCCATCGAGGATCACCTGGACATTGGCCTCGGTGGAGCGTTCGCGGTCGGTGTCCTCGATGCGCAACAGGAACTTGCCGCCGGTGTGGCGGGCAAACAGGGAGTTGAACAACGCCGTCCTTGCCCCTCCAATATGGAGCGAGCCGGTGGGCGAAGGGGCGAACCGTGTGACGACGGGGGTAGCAGAGGACATCGGATCTTTGACCGCTCGATTGGGCGGGCGTCTTAGCACATGGATTCGGGGCGGTCCCACCCTGGTCGAAGAGGTTGTTTCCCAGCGGCAGCGCTGGCGGCTTTGGGCGCCGGTGATGTTCGGCCTGGGGGCGGCCGGGTACATGGGTCTCAAGGTCGAACCGGCCCTGGGGCTGATGGCTCTGCTGGGCCTGGCGGCCATCGCCGCGGTCTGGGTGACGCACCGGCTCACGCGCGGTGGCGGCTGGTTTCTGATCGCTGGTCTGGCCGCTCTGATCGTCCTCGGCGCCGTGGCCGGCAAGATCAGAACCGAGGCGGTCCGGGCCCCGGTGGCGCCGAACCTCGACAAGCCGGTCCTCGTGGAAGGCTGGGTGCTGGACGTGGCCAGCCCCGGCTCCAGCGGCGGCCGGTTGCTCATCGCCCCGACGCGGATCGAGGGACTCCCACAGGACCAGCTGCCCTACCGTGTTCGGCTGACCGTCAATCAGCAAGCGATCGTGGGTCCTGGTCAGGCAGTCCGCCTGAGGGCTGGCCTGGGACCGCCGCCGCCACCCTCCAGTCCGGGCTCGTACGATTTCGCCCGCGACGCCTGGTTCGACCGGGTGGGGGGCGTGGGATTTTCGGTAACGCAGCCGCAGGTAATCGCGCTCGCCGAGCCGCCGATAGCCCTGCGCTGGGCGATGGGTGTCAACGCCATGCGCTGGAGCCTGGCCCGGCGCATCGTGGACCAGATGGGCGAACGATCAGGCGGCCTGGGCGCCGCCATGGTCACGGGTCATGAGGCCTGGATCACCCGGGAGCAGACCGATGCCATGCGGGCTTCCGGGCTAGCGCACATCATCTCGATCTCCGGCCTGCACATGGCCATCGTCGGCGGCTTTGCCTTTGCGCTGGCCCGATTGCTGATTGCCGCCTGGCCGTGGCTGGCCCTGCGCATCGACGGCAAGAAAACGGCGGCGCTGCTCGGCATGGCGGCGGTCGGGACCTACCTCGTCCTGTCCGGCGCCCCGTCGCCGGCGGTGCGGGCGGCCATCACCGCCGGGGTGGCCTTCCTGGCCATCCTGTCTGATCGCTGGGCGATCAGTCTCGACGCCCTGGCCGTGGCGGCCATGGTCATCCTGATCCTCTATCCGGAGGCGGCCACCGAGCCCGGCTTCCAGATGAGTTTCGCGGCCACTGCAGCCTTGGTGGCGCTGGTGGAGGCCATTCCGCAGCCCGTGCGGGAAATCTCGACGCCGTGGTGGATCCGCTGGCCGCAGGCCGTCGGCGTGTGGGTCTTTGCAAGCGTCGCCATGAGTCTCGTCGCCGGCATGGCGACCGGGCCCTTCGCCATGCATCACTTCAACCGCGTCGCCTCCTACGGCCTTGTCGCCAATCTCCTCGTCGCCCCGATCTCAAGCTTTGTCATGATGCCCTTCCTGGCCCTCGGGGCGGCCCTGGAGCCTCTGGGCCTCGGCGGGCCCTTTCTGGCCGTGGCGGGATGGTCCATCGATCTGATGCTGGTGATCGCCGCTCAGACGGCGCAGACGCCGGGCGCCCAGGTCACCGTCGCCAGTGGACCTGCCTGGACCCTGCCTGTGGCCTTCCTCGGCATCCTGATTCTCTGCCTCTGGCGTGGCCGTCTGCGCTGGCTGGGCGTGCCGCTGGCGCTCACCGTGGCCCTGTGGCCGAGACCCGCGACACCGGACCTTTGGATCGCCTCCGACGGCTCCGCCCTGGCCGTTCGGCGCGGCGAACAGGCGATCCCGGCAAGGCCGGACAGCCGGCGCTTCGCTCTGGAGGTCTGGTCCCGCCGACGCGGTCTGACCCTGGACGACCTCGATTCCGCTGACCTGTTCGACTGCAATCGCCGGCGGTGCCTGGGCGAGGTCTCACAGTGGAACCAGCGCCGGGTCCCGGACGAAAAAACCCTGGCCGAGCTGTGCCGGGCCAGGGTTGTCGTGTTCCGGTCGGAGGCTCCGCAAGGCTGCCGGTCCGACCTGATCCTGAGCGCCGCCGACTTCAGGAAGGGCGGCTCCGCCGAGCTCTACCGCGAGGGGCAGGGCTGGCGGATCGTCTGGGCCCAGCCCCTGAGGGGGCAAAGGCCCTGGACCGTCAGTGATAGCGGCGGATGAGGCCGACCAGCTTGCCTTGAACAGCGACCTGATCAGGGCCGTAGATCTGGGTCTGGTACTTGGGATTGGCGGCCTCGAGGGCGATCGAGGCTCCCTTGCGGCGCAGGCGCTTCAGGGTGGCGGTCTCGCCCTCGACCAGGGCGACAACGATCTCGCCGCTGGTAGCCTGGTCGGTGCGGCGGATGACGACGTAGTCGCCGTCGAGGATACCGGCCTCGATCATCGAGTCGCCGTCGACCTCGAGAACGTAGTGCTCGCCGGCGCCCAGCATGGCCTCGGGGACCTGCAGGGTGGAGCGCTCGTGCTGGATGGCGTCGATCGGCACACCGGCGGCGATGCGGCCGAGCACCGACAGCTCACGGACGTCGTTGGCCGGCTCCGGCGCGCTCATCGCGGGGCGAGAGCCTTCGACGACCTGCGGCTTGAAGGTCTGCCGACCACCGGCCGGCGCGGACGTGGTGGCCTGCTGCGGCAACTTTACCACTTCCAGCGCCCGGGCCCGATGAGCCAGGCGGCGCAGGAAGCCGCGCTCCTCAAGCGCCGTGATCAGGCGGTGGATGCCCGACTTGGAGGCCAGGTCGAGGGCGTCCTTCATCTCGTCGAAGGAGGGCGAGACGCCGGATTCCTTGATGCGCTCATGAATGAACATGAGCAGTTCGTGCTGCTTGCGGGTCAGCATAGTCGGGCTCTCCAGAGGCGATTCAGTGGGAACAAATCGCAAACGATCTGGATGTTCTCTAGGTGTTCTTTCTTGCTGTCAAGTTAACCGCGTTCGCCAGTCGACATAGGAACCGGGAGAAATTTCCGCCGTTGACCTGATCCCAGCAGAGGCGGTCTGACCCATGTTCAATCAGCTCAATCCCAGCTTGCCCGTCACCGTCGAAGGAAAGGGCAAGGGCTATGCCTTCGCCGTCATCGACTACGGTCAGGAGCACCATCTGATCTGGGTTGTCGCCCTGGATGACACGGGCGAGATCTGGTCGGCCCCGAATCCCAAGGTGCGGATGAGCGCCAACTGGACGATGGGTCGCAAGCCCGCGCCGGTAAACGAAGTGACCAGCCTGCGGCCGGCGGCGGTTGCCGGTTAGGCGAGCAGGACCCGCGTCGCAGCGGTGACGTCGGCCTGGCGCATAAGGCTTTCCCCGACCAGCATCGCCCGCGCTCCGGCGCTTTTCATGCGTTCGGCGTCGTCAGCGGTGAAGACGCCGCTTTCGGTGACCAGAAGGACATCGGCGGGCAGGTCCACGGCAAGCCGCTCGGTGACGGCGAGATCGACCACGAAGCTGCGGAGGTCGCGGTTGTTTACACCCAGTAGTGTGGTGCCGAGCGCCAGGGCGCGGTCGCGTTCGGCTTCGTCATGGACCTCGACCAGGGCGTCCATGCCATGGCGGGCGGCTTCGGCCATCAGGTCGGCGGCCAGGGCGTCGTCGATCATGGCCATGATGACGAGGATGGCGTCGGCCCCGAGGGCGCGGCTCTCGGCGACCTGCCAGGGATCGACGAGGAAATCCTTGCGGATGCAGGGCAGGGCGACCTGATCACGAGCGGCGATGAGATAGGCGTCGTCGCCCTGGAAGCTGGGACCATCGGTCAGCACGGACAGGCAGGCGGCGCCGCCGGCTTCATAAGCCCGCGCGAGGGCGGGCGGGTCGAAGTCGGCGCGGATGAGGCCCTTGGAGGGTGAAGCCTTCTTGATCTCGGCGATGAGGGCGAGGCGGTCGCCAGACTTCGCTTCCAGCGACTGGCGGAAGCCGCGCGGCGCGGAGGCTCCGCCGACATCGACGGCGGGGCGCGCGGCCTTGCGGGCGGCGACGTCGTCCCGCTTGTAGGCGGCGATTTTGGCGAGGATGTCGGTCATCAGCTATGGGTGGCGGCGATAAGGCCGGCCAGCGCCCGTTTGGCGCGGCCGTCGTCGATCACGGCGGCGGCCAGGTCGACCCCGTCGCGCAGGGTCTCGACCTTGTCACCGATCAGGAAGGCGGCGGCGGCGTTGAGCAGCACCACGTCGCGATAGGCGCCCTTTTCGCCATCCAGCAGGCGGGTCAGGGCCGCGGCGTTCACCTCGGGCGTGCCGCCGGTCAGTTCGTCGAGGCTGTGTTTCTGCAGACCGACCGCGTCCGGTGTGATGTTGAAGTTCCGCACCCCGCCGTCGCGCCATTCGCAAACCATGGTCGGCCCGGTGACCGTCATCTCGTCCATGCCCGAGCCATGGACGGTCCAGGCCCGCTCGGCGCCAAGCGCGCCGAGAACCCGGGCCAGCGGCTCCAGCAGGCGGGGATCGTAGACGCCCAGCACCTGGCGCCTGGCGCCGGCCGGGTTCGACAGCGGGCCGAGCAGGTTGAAAATGGTGCGAAAGCCGAGCTCGGCCCGGACCGGCAGCACGTGGCGCATGGCCCCGTGGTGGGCCGGGGCGAACAGGAAGCAGATGCCGGCCTCGTCCAGCGCCTTGCGCTGCTGCTCAAGGCCGGCGTCGATCTTCACGCCGAGCGCAGCCAGCACGTCCGACGAGCCGGACTTGGAGCTGAGGGCGCGGGTGCCGTGCTTGGCGATCTTCAGGCCGCCGCCGGCCGCGACCAGGGCGCTGGCGGTGGAGATGTTGAAGGTGTGCAGGCCGTCGCCGCCGGTGCCGCAGGTATCGACGACGTCATAGGGGTGGTCGAGCGTGACGGCGGCCCGGCGCATGGCGCGGGCGCAGGCGGTCAATTCGCCGACCGTCTCGCCACGCAGGCGGATGGCGGTGACGGCGGCGGCGATCTGGGCCGGGGTCGGCTCGCCGCGCAGGCAGGCCGCGAAGAATTCCTCGGCGTCGAATTCCGACAGGGTCTGGCCGTCCGCGAGTCGGGCGAGAAGAGGCTTGAAAGCGTCCGACATGTTCTAGACCACAGCTGTCCTGGGCACGTTCGCCAGGTCGAGGAAGTTACCCAGCAGCTGGTGACCGCAGGTCGTCAGGATCGATTCGGGGTGAAACTGCACGCCGTGCACAGGACGGGTCTTGTGGGCCAGGCCCATGATCTCGCCGTCGTCGGTCCAGGCGGTCACTTCCAGCTCTGCCGGCAGGGTCGCGCGATCGACCGCCAGGCTATGGTAGCGGGTGGCGGTGAAGGGGCTCGGCAGGTCTTTGAAGACGCTCTTGCCCTCATGCAGGATCGGGCTGGTCTTGCCGTGCATGATGGCTTTTGCGCGGATGACGTCGCCGCCGTACGCCTCGCCCATGGCCTGATGGCCGAGGCAGACGCCGAAGATGGGCATGTCGTCCGGCGCGCCCCTCAGGAGCGGAAGGCAGATGCCGGCCTGTGCGGGGGCCTTGGGACCCGGCGACAAAAGAATGGCGGCCGGCTTCAGGCCGAGGGCCTCCTGCACCGTCAGCGCATCGTTGCGCCGGACAAGCGTCTGGGCCCCCAGCTCGTTCAGGTAATGAACGAGGTTGTAGGTGAAGCTGTCGTAGTTATCGATCACCAGGATCATGGATCCGCTTCTAGCGGGGATGGCCGGGCAGGGGAACCGGGGCAATCGTACAAGCCTGCGCGGAAAATCTGGAAGCCGGAGCGGAGCCGGAAACGGGCTGCTGCCACAGAGCAGCGGGAAACTCTGGCCTTTGCGGCTTCGGCGTCACAAAATGCCGATGCCGTGCAGCCACTGCTCGACCTGTCCCGCCCATTCCGTTGTGATCGGATCGGTCGTCGGTCGCAGACCGAAGGCATGACCGCCCCTTGCATAGAGCCGCATATCGACCGGGACGCCGGCGTCGTTCAATGCCAGCGCATACGCCATGGCGTGCCGAACATCGTCGACGGAATCATTCATGGCGTGAATGAACAGCGTTGGCGGGGCTTTCGGGCTGATCTTCACCCACGGCGCCAGGCCAAGATCGGTTCTGGGCCGGCTGTCATCCCGGAGCCGGCCAGTATAGGCGATGATCGCGAAGTCAGGTCGAGGGGACTGTCGATCGGCCGCGTCTGAAGCGGCATAGGTTCGCTCTTCCGTGTTGCTTATGTTCGCTGCGAGGTATCCGCCGGCGGAAAACCCGATCACGCCGATCTTCCTCGGGTCGATTCCGTAGGTCGAAGCCCGTTGCCGCAACAGACCCATGGCGCGCTGGGCGTCTTCCAGCCCCAAGAGAATCTCAGGCCGCTGGTTCCGACCATTCTTTCTCGGCCAGACCTGGGGTGTCCGGTACTTCAGAACGACGCAGGTTATGCCCCGCTGGACCGCCCAGTCGCAGACTTCGACGCCTTCCAGGTCCATGGCCACGGCATGAAAACCTCCCCCCGGCAGGACCAGCAGGGCAGCGCCGGTGTTTGGCCCGGCGGGTCGGTAGACGGTCATGGTCGGCCGGGTGACGTAACTCGCCCAATGCCATTTTCTCCCGCCGACCAGGGGGGAGCCGTTGCCGGTTCCTTCCGGATGATCACCGCTGTCCGGCTTTGCGAGCTCGAAATCGGAGGGCCAGAGCGGCTCCTGGACACCGCCGGCAGCGGGCTGCCACACGCCCTGCTGTTCAACCTTTGGAACGTCGATCCTGGCCTTAGCAGTGTCCGGTTTGGTTGCCTGAGCAAACGCCGCTCCAGCAAGACCGACTGCAATCAGCCAGGGGATGAAGAACGAGAGGCGCGACAATTTCGTATCTCCTGACGGAAAACGCAGCCTACCCGAGTCTGAAACCTGACGAACCGTCTTCGGTCAGACGTTGGCTGTGAGGCCTTCTCCCGAACTGCCCGTTGCCGGTTTCTCGCCAATACCGCTGGGCCCATCGCACAGTTACGACCGTCGCGGTGGGGGCCAGGGGTGAGCCGGGGCTTGCCATGCCCACGACGGCGATGATGATCGCGCCATGCCCGCGACCGATTCCGCCCTGCCTGTCCGCGCCACCGCCATCGATCCCGAGGCGATCGCCTACGCGCGGGGCCTCTTGAAGACGCCGCTGCCCAAGGATCGGACCTGGGCGGCGATAGGGGCGGGCGCCTTGCTGGCCGTTGCCTCGCTGGCCCTGGCGTTTGCGATGCTGACCGCGCCGGCCCCGGGAAGCCCGGGCCCGACGGCGCGCGCTGAGATCCCCGCCGGTTAGTGAGCCTTTGGCGGGGTCTCCTGCCGATACTTGGCGGCTTCTTCCGGGGTGATGTCCATGAAGCCGGGGACAACCTCGTTGTAGCCGGGCTCGCTGTTGGTGCGGGCGACGACCTCGCGATGGCCTTCCCAGATCATGTGCAGGGCCACGTAGAGCACGATGATCAGACCGACGTAGCCGATCCAGCGATGCTTGTGCAGCAGCTTGGCGATCCAGGTGGCGGCGATGCCCATCAGGGCGATGCTGAGCAGCAGGCCGAAGACCATGATGCCCGGGTGCTCGCGGGCGGCGCCGGCGACGGCCAGCACATTGTCCAGGCTCATCGAAACGTCGGCGATGAGGATCTGGATGAAGGCGGACTTGAAGGACTTGGCCGGCTTGACCTTCGGTTCTGTGGTCGGGTCGTCGTCGAGGGCGGCCTCGGCCTGTGCCTCGTCATTGGAGGCGACGTCGCGCATCTCGCGCCACATCTTCCAGCAGACCCAGAGCAGCAGCACGCCCCCGGCCAGCAAGAGACCAATGATGGCCAGCAGTTGCACGGTGATCAGCGCAAAGCCGATGCGCAGCGCCACAGCGGCGATCAGGCCATAGAGAATGGCCTTCTTGCGTTGTTCCTGCGGCAGTCCGCCGGCGGCCAGGCCGACAGCGACGGCATTATCCCCGGCCAGAACCAGGTCGATCATCAGGACCTGGAGGAGGGCGGCGCCCGCGCTGGCCAGATCGGGTCCAAGAAGGCTCTCTAACATGGTCCCTCAATGCGTCAGCCGCCGATCCCTTGCAAGGACCGACGGCTGTCGTTTCTTCAACTCGTATGAAATCCGGAGAATGGCGGCCGATCAGGCCGGCTCATGCTCGCGGGACGGCGCATTGTCGCTCTGAAAGGTCATCGGCGGGTTGCTGAAGGGGTTGGTCACCGGATGATGGTCAGGCCCGTGGGCGTGGGCGTGATCGTCACCGGCGTGACCGTGGTCGTCGTGCCCGTCATGGCCATGAGCCGCATCCGGAGCGACATGGGCGTGATCGTCATGCGCCGGGACGGCATGGGTAGTCTCAGCCGGCGCCGGGTGAGCGTCGTGGCCATGGTCCTCGTGGACGTGACCGTCCGCAATCGGCGCGGCATGGTGATCGTTCTCGGTTGACGCGGCGAAGGTCATCGGCGGGTTGCCAAGCGGGTTGGTCACCGGATGATGATCCGGCCCGTGGCCATGGGCGTGGTCCTCACCGGCATGACCGTGGTCGTCGTGCCCGTCATGGCCATGGCCCGCATCGGGAGCGACATGAGCGTGATCGTCATGCGCCGGGACGGCATGAGCCGTCTCGGCCGGCGCCGGGTGGGCGTCGTGGCCGTGGTCCTCATGGACGTGACCGTCCGCGCCCGGCGCGGCATGGTGATCGTTCTCGGTTGACGCGGCGAAGGTCATCGCGGCGGCTCCAGCGGCGGCTCCCCCCGCGGCGGCCATCATCGGATTGACCGGGTGGTGGTCCTTCTCCGGCGTGGCTTCCGGTTCGACGCGACCGTAGTCGGTCATGGTGCGGAACTTGCGGCGACGCTCGTCACGGGCCCGGCGACCCGACCCGGCGCGGGCCATGGCCAGCAGGATCAGGGCGATGACGAAGGCGATGATGCCGGCCGTCGTGGCGCCCGGCGGGATCACCGTCTCGCCGATCTTGATCGGCTTGAGGCCGGGGATGGCCAGCTTGTCGAGGTTGAAGCCCAGCTTCTTGGCCTGGGACCCGGTGGTTTCGACCGCGTTGGACACCACCTGCTCGAGCGTGGCGATCGAGAAGGTTTTCGGCGCGCCCTTCTGGCCCTTGAGGGCGCCGTCGACCGTGGCCTTGAGCGGGCTCTTCTCGCCTTCGCCCGGCTTCACCTGCCAGTTGAAGGTCGCGGCCTCGCCCTTCTTCAGGGCCTGGGTCTGGGCGGCGTTCGGCGTGATCGTGTAGCCGTCGCCGGTCAGGGTGGCGGAGACCTCCGACTTCTTGGCGGCCTTGGTCAGGCCAAGCTTGGCGGCTTCCTTCTGGATCACGTCCAGCAGGTTGACCGGTAGCGAGAGGGTGACCTTCGACTCCTCACCCTTGGCCAGGGTGTCCGGCAAGGCCAGGGTGGCGCCCTTGATAGCTTCGGCGCTGACAGCGGTCGACAGGGCGGCCATCTTCGGATCGATGGCCTTGGCGGGCGCGGCGGCCGGGGCCTTGGCGACCGGCGTAACGACGGCCGGCTTGATGGCGGGAGCCGGAGCGGGCGCGGCCTTGGCGACGACCGGAGGTGCGACCTTGACTGGCGCCGGGGCTGGCTTGACGACGGCCTTGGGCGCTTGCGGCGCCGGCTTGGGCGCGGCGACGACTTTGGGAGCAGGCTTCGGAGCGGCTGCCTTAGGGGCGGGCGCCTTGTAGGCGGGGGCGGCGGCGACTGCCGGAGCCTTTGCCTTGGGCTTGGGCTTCGAGACCGTCCAGTCGCGGCGCGGGCTGGACTGCGGACGCGGGGCGTAGCGCTTGCCGTAGATGCGGCGACGCTCGGCGGCGGTCATGTCTTCCGGGTTGGCGATGGGGTCGTTGTGGACGACCCAGATGCCCTGAGCGTTGCGGTAGGAGCGCAGCGCCGTGGTGGGAGCCTTGCCGCCCTTGGCGGGCTCGGCCTGGGCGTAGTCGCCGGCGGCCGGCAGGGGCTTGTATTTCAGGTGGTCGTACTTGTTGCCGTAGACCCTGCGGCGTTCGTCCAGCGGCAGGTTTTCCGGGTTGGGGATGGCCGCCATGCCTCGGACGGCGGGACCGCCTGCCAGGCCGTCGGCGGGCGGAGGCGGGGGCGCCTTGCCACCCATGAGTTCGCCGGAGCCCTGGCTCCCTTCATAGGAAGAGGGCGGAGGCCCGCCGTATCCGTCATCAGGCGCACTGCCGCCGCAGCCGGTCAGGCCCAGCAACGCCACGCACGACACGGCATAAGCCGCGGAAATCAACAACTTGTTCGCCACCGGAACCCCCGAACCCATCGCGATATACTCCCGACGATAGACGCCTCGCCGGTACAGGAACCGGGAGGAAATCATGCCTTGGGTCCAAGTCAAAAGGGAAAATTCACTTTTGGGTAACCTCTTCCCCCGAGGCGCGAGCGCGGCTGCACTCGTAGAGAGCGATAGCGGCGGCGTTTGACACATTTATGCTCTCGAACCCGCCGGGCATGGGGATTTTCGCCAGCACGTCACAGTGTTCAGCGACAAGGCGACGCAGGCCTTCGCCCTCCGACCCCATGACGATGACGGTGGGAGATCCGTCGAGGGCGGATTCCAGGCTCTGGGTGGCCTCCCCGGCCAGGCCGACAATGCGCCAGCCCATCTCCGACAGCGTCTCGAGGGCGCGCGACAGGTTGACCGCCGAGGCGTGGGGAATCTTGTCGATGGCGCCGACCGCCGCCTTGGCCAGGGCGCCGGCCAGGGCCGGGGCGTTCCGGTCCTGCAGGATGACCCCCCTGGCCCCGAAGGCGGCGGCTGAGCGAAAAATGGCGCCGACGTTCTGGGGGTCGGTCACCTGGTCCAGCATGACCAGCACGCCGGCGGCCGGATCGCCGATTTCCTCTATAGAGAGGGGGAGAAGCGGATCGGGCTTCATGGCGACGCCGTTGTGCACGGCCCCGGGAGGCAGTGCGCGGTCGATGTCACGCGGCTCGACGATCTCCACGTCCAGCTTGCCGAAACGCGCATTCAGCTGTTTGGCGCGATCGGCCGTGGCGATGATCCGACGTGGTTTGCCGCGCGAGGGATTCGCCAATGCGGCCTCGATCGCATGCACGCCCCATAGCCAATCCTTGCCGTCCGGACCGCTTGGGCGGCCTGAACCCCTTGTGTGGCTTGGCTTTTCGGCCTTTTGCGGGTTTCCGCGAAAGGGTTGTTTCCGGTCGTTGCGTTCCCGAGATGAGGACACTATAAGACGCGCTCCTTTTGGGGCCCTGGTTCTTCCCGTTACGACGGAAGGGGCCGCGCCGCCAAGGAAATGCCTGCATGCGCGCTGGGGGAATGTCCCGAGTGGCAAAGGGGGCGGACTGTAAATCCGCTGCGAAAGCTTCGAAGGTTCGAGTCCTTCTTCCCCCACCACGCGCTGCAGGCATTCCTTCGCGACGAAGCGGTTTCAAATCAGACGACTGGGAGTGTTTCGGCGTCCCTGCCAGAACGCGGGTATAGTACAATGGTAGTACAGCAGCCTTCCAAGCTGAATACCCGGGTTCGATTCCCGGTACCCGCTCCAGCTCCCAACCCAATTCAAACCGCCGTCGGCACGAAGGTATAGAGACCATGGCCAAGGAAAAGTTCGAACGTAACAAGCCGCATTGCAACATCGGCACCATCGGTCACGTTGACCATGGCAAGACGACGCTGACGGCCGCGATCACCATGGTGCTGGCCAAGACCAGCGGC
>VYLE01000309.1_pt1 | contig 35187 bp, 34 predicted proteins | sample 5114391 | NCBI WGS metagenome assembly VYLE01 (sample SAMN12291771, study PRJNA351875) | freshwater metagenome | isolation source: freshwater lake | place: USA: Michigan, Kent Lake | collected 2013-08-15
AGATGGCGATGAACCTGCTCGATGGCGGCAGCCCGCCGCCACCGCAGGCAGTGGAGACCTCGCCGGCCGAGCCTGCGCCGCAGGCCGCGCCGCCGGTCGAGACCAGGCCCGCCGCGCCCGAACAGATCACGCCCTCGATGACCTCGCCGACCCCGATCGGCAAGCAATCGCTGAACAATGCGGCGCCTGCCGCTGGCAGTTCGGCGTCCGTGGAGATTCCGCAGGCGCCCGCCGCTGCCCCCGCGCCTGCGACCGGCAGCGAGATCACCGGCGCGCTGTCGGGCACCAGCCGGGCGAAGTTCGGGCAGGTCCAGGTGCCGCCCAGCGAAAAGCTGCCGGACGGCATCGGCGGTCCGGCGCTGCGCGCCGCCGCGATGCGGGGCGATGCGACCGCGGCCTACGAGGTCGGCGTGCGCTTTGCCGAGGGCAAGGGCATCGCGACCAATTACGACGAAGCCGCCAAATGGTACGACCGCGCGTCGCAGGCCGGCGTGGTGCCCGCGACGTTCCGGCTCGGCACGCTCTACGAAAAGGGCCTCGGCGTGAAGAAGGACGCCGACATCGCCCGCCGCTACTACACGCAGGCCGCCGAGCGCGGCAACGCCAAGGCGATGCACAATCTCGCGGTGCTCGATGCCGATGGCGGCGGACGCGGCGCCAACTACAAGAGCGCGGCGCAGTGGTTCAGGAAGGCCGCCGACCGCGGCGTCGCCGACAGCCAGTTCAATCTCGGCATCCTCTATGCCCGCGGCATCGGCGTCGAACAGAACCTCGCCGAATCCTACAAATGGTTCAGCCTCGCCGCGGCCCAGGGCGATTCCGATGCCGCCGGCAAGCGCGACGACGTCGCCAAGCGCCTCGACCCGCAATCGCTCGCCGCCGCCAAGCTCGCGATCCAGACCTTCAGCGCCGAGCCGCAGCCCGACGACGCCGTCAATGTCGCAGCCCCCGCCGGCGGCTGGGACAGCGCGCCGCAGGCCAACGCCAGGCCGACGCCGAAGCCGCTCGCCGTGAAGCGCTCGGCGTCGGCGGCGCATTGAACCACGTCACGATCGGCGACGCTCTCACCTCTCCCCGACGGGGAGAGGTCGGATTGCGCAGCAATCCGGGTGAGGGGCCGCGGGGGGTCGGTGAGACTGTAACCCCTCACCCGGATCGCATCTTCGATGCGATCCGACCTCTCCCTTCGGGAGAGGTGGAGCACGACCCTGGCTCGCATCGAGTCGACCGGGCAAGGCCCCCAATCACCACGCCCGAAATTCCTGATCCGCCCGCGCCCGAATTCCGCTATTGAGGGGCGCGGCAATCGTTCCCGTCTGTCTTGCGAGCATTCCGCGTCATCGATCCGTCTCGCCGCAGCGTGGGTGCCATGCAGCTCTATCTCCCGGTCGCCGATCTTCCGGTCAACGTCTTCCTGGTGCTGGCGATGGGCGCCGCGGTCGGCTTCGTCTCCGGCATGTTCGGGGTCGGCGGCGGCTTCCTGATGACGCCGCTGCTGATCTTCATCGGGATCACGCCGGCCGTCGCGGTCGCCTCGGTGGCGAGCCACATCGCGGCCTCGTCGTTCTCCGGGGCGCTGTCCTACTGGCGGCGGCGCGCGATCGACCCGGCGCTGGCGGCCGTGCTGCTCTGCGGCGGCGTGACGGGGACGGCGCTCGGGGTGTGGACGTTCACGCAGCTGCGCGCGCTCGGCCAGCTCGACCTGATGATCGCGCTGTCCTACGTCGTGCTTCTCACCACGGTCGGCAGCCTGATGTTCTCGGAGGGCCTGCGCGCATTGATGCGCACCCGGCGCGGCGCGGTGCCGGCGCGACGCAGCCACAACTGGATTCACGGCCTGCCGCTGAAGATGCGGTTCAAGCGCTCGAAGATCTATCTCTCCGTCATCCCCGTCGTGGCGGTCGGCATCGTGATCGGCTTCATCGGCGCCATCATGGGCATCGGCGGCGGCTTCATCCTCGTTCCGGTCATGATCTACCTGCTGCGGGTGCCGACGGCGACGGTGATCGGAACCTCCATGGTGCTCACGCTCGTCACCATGCTGTTCGCGACCATGCTGCACGCGATCACCAATCACCTCGTCGATGCCGTGCTGGCGCTGATCCTGATGGTCGGCGGCGTCACCGGCGCGCAATTCGGCGCCCGCGCCGGGCAGAAGATCCGCGGCGAGCAGCTGCGGCTGCTGCTCGGCCTGCTCATCCTCTCGGTCGGCGTCCGCTTCGCGGTCGAGCTGGTGATCCGGCCCGAGGACCTCTTCACCATCCGCGAACTCGGAACGAGCGGATGATGCGCGCACTCCTCGCAGCCCTGATGGTCCTGATCGCCTGCGGCGCCGCGCGGGCCGAACGGCTGATCGTCTCGGTGTCCAATCACCGCGTCACGGTGACGCCCAATTATGACGGCGAAGAACTGGTGCTGTTCGGCTCGGTCGAGAGGGACGCCGCCACGCCGGCGGATCGCACCGCCTACGATCTCCTCGTCACCGTCATGGGCCCGCGCGCCGACATGGTGACGCGGCGCAAGGAGCGCAGCTTCGGGATCTGGATCAACACCGACTCCCGGCAGTTCCTGCAGGTGCCGAGCTATCTGGCGCTGTTCGCCAACCGCCCGTTCGACAGCATCACCACGCCGGAGATCGCGCGGCGGCAGCAGATCGGGCTCAACAACGTGCTGCTGACCCAGCGCGTCAGCGGCGACTATGCCGACGTGGTGCCCAACGACGCCTTCCGCTCCGCCTTCGTCCGGCTGCGCACCCAGCGCGGGCTCTATCGCGAGGACCCGAGCGCGGTGACGTTCCTGACCCCGACGCTGTTCCGCACCGGCATCCCGCTGCCGGCGGAGGTGCCGATCGGCACCTACCAGGTCGAGATCAAATTGTTCTCCAATGGCGCCTTCGTCGGCAAGACCGAGACCGCGTTCGAGATCGTCAAGGTCGGCTTCGAACAGTTCGTCGCGACCAGCGCGCGGCAGAACGGCTTCATCTACGGCCTCGCCACGGTGGCGATGGCCCTCATGACGGGCTGGATGGCCTCGATCGTGTTCCGGAAGGATTAGCGTCCGTCATCGCGAGGCGACGCGCACGAGCCAGGCATGACGGCGTCACGGCGCGGGCTTGGCCGGCCGTGTCACCAGATAGATGCCGAGCGCGACCGGGATGATGCCGAGGAGGTCGCGGGCCTCGACATGCTCACCGAGCACGAGATAGGCGAACAGCATGCCAAGCGGCGGCATCAGGAAGTGATAGGCGCTCGCGGCGGTGGCGCCACACACGTTCAGGAGATGGAACCAGAGCCAGTAGGCGAGGATCGAGCCGCCGAGCACGAGGAAGGCGAAGGCGCCGATCAGGCCGGGCGTGACGTCGATAGCGTGGATATCGGCGAAGCCATAGGCGACCGGGATCAGCACGAGACCGGCGGCGAGATTCTGCACGCCGTTGCCGATCCACAGGCTTCCCCTGGGCGCCAGCAGCTTGAACAGGATGGTGCCGACGACGAGGGAGGCGAGCGAGGCCAGCGTGAACAGGATCCCGTGCAGGCTGTCGGTGCCGACCGCGAGGCGATGCCAGACGATCGCGGTGACGCCGATGATTCCGAGCAACAGGCCGCCCGCCTTGCGCCAGGTCATGGCTTCGCCGAGCAGCAGCGCGGCGAGCGCAGCCGTGAACACCGGATTGGCCGAGACAATCAATCCGCCGAGCCCGGCGGAGACCGACTGCAGCCCGGTATAGCCGAGACCGAGATAGAGCGCGTTGTTGGCGATGCCGAGCACGGCGAAGATCGCGGCATCGCGCCAGGACAGCGACCAGTCGCCGCGCAGCAGCGTGGCGCCGAGGATCAATATGCCGGCGAGCGAGAAGCGCGCGGCCAGCAAAATCAGCGGCGGACAATGGGTGACGCCGATCTTGCCGGCGACGAAGGCGAAGCTCCACAGCAGGCAGAACAGGCCGATCGCCAGCGGCAAGGTGTTGAAGCGGCTGCGGGGGACGGGGATCGACGGCGCGAGGGACATGGGGCTTCTCCTGACGCCCACGATCTAGGAGCGCGGCTTGCCATTTGGAAATTAAATGATTAACTGCTAACCAGTGGAATTATGAATGGAGGCGTCCATGCTCGATCTCGAGCTGCTGCGCAGCTTCGTCTCCGTGGTCGAGGCCGGCGGCTTCACCCGGGCCGGCGAGCGCGTCCATCGCACGCAATCGACCGTCAGCCAGCAGATCAAGCGGCTGGAGGAGGATGTCGGCCAGGTGCTGCTGCATCGCGACGGCAAGGACGTGCGCCCGACCGATGCCGGCGAGCGGCTGCTCGCCTATGCGCGGCGTCTTCTCTCGCTCGCCGAGGAGGCGCGCGACGTGCTGCGGCAGCCCGACAGCGAGGGCGCGATCCGGCTTGGCATTCCCGAGGACTTTGCGGCCTACCGGCTCGCAAAGCTGCTCGGCGCGTTCTCGCGCTCGCATCCGAATCTGCGGCTCGACGTGCGCGCCGACCAGAGCAAGAACCTCGCGCGCGATCTCGAACGCGGCGAACTCGATCTCGCGCTCTACAAGCGCGAGGCGGGCGAAAAAGGCGCGATCGCGGTGTGGCCCGAGCGGGTGCACTGGGTGACCAGCAAGAGCCATCCCGTCGATATCGACGTGCCCTCGGTGCCGCTGATCGGTTTTCCGCTTGGCTGCATCTACCGCGCCGGCGCCATCCATGCGCTGGAGCGTGCGGGGCGCGCCTGGCACACCGCCTACACCTCATCGAGCCTCGCCGGCATCCAGGCCGCCGTCGCCGCCGGCATGGGGCTGAGCATCCTGTCGGAGATGTCGATCCAGGCCGAACACCGCGTGCTGACGGCGAAGGAAGGTTTCGCGCCGATCAACCGCACCGAGATGGCGCTGATGGCCGCGCCCGGCGCAAGCCCCGCGACGTTGCGGCTGGCCGACCGGCTCGCGGAGTTCTGCGACAATGTGAAGGCGAAGGCGGCCTGAGACTCGCAGGGTGGATCAGACCTGATGCGTCTGAAATGGATGAGAGGCGGGTTCTGAAAGCCTGAATTTGCCGAATGGCCCTGATATGGCCGCTAACGAGAACCCGCCTGATGCACCGAGGCTGCCTGCGTCAGTAGGCGACGCCGATCTGAGCACGTTGAACCGTTGGCTTTTCGATTTCGTCGAGCAGTGCGCGGGCATAGTCGATGCCACTGATTGCCGATTTGCCCCGTTCATCGAACAGCGCGACCTCGCCGCCAACACGATAGCGTCCCAGATCCTCTCCGGGCATCCAGGCCGAGAAATCCATGCCGGGCGACGCGAAGAGCCAGTCGAGACCGGTGTTATCAGCCAGCAGGTTGTTGAGAACGGCCATGTTCTCCTTGGCTTCCACGACCACCTCTTGCGGCACCTCGGGCGGAAAGCTCTCACCCTCGATCATGCGGGGACCGCCCTCTTCACGGCGCAGGCACGAAAAGCCGCCCACCAGAACAAGGCGCGCACCGGCCTTGCGGGCCTGCCCGGCAAGGCGCTGATAGGCTTTGGCCAGCTGACCGGCATTGTCCCCGCGTGGCGACAGGGCGCCGACGACGACATCGCTATCGGGCAGCGCAATGGCATCGTTCATCGCATCGCCGGTGGCGTAGCTGACGCCCTCGACCTTGGTCCCGGGACTGGAGCGGCTGAACGATGTCACGACATGGCCGCGCTTGGCGGCTTCTCTGACGATTGCCGAGCCTGCATAGCCGGTGCCGCCGACCACGGTGATCTTTTTCTGCGTAACCACGAAACGTCCCTTCACTCGCGTTATGGAGCAGATTGGCTGCTCCTGCTTCGGTCCTGATCCAGCCGTCCGCGGTCTGGAATTGTGACCTAGTGTGGATAGTTGTCCTGTGGTCGACAAGGAGTTATATTCATCCAACCAGGTCATAAAAATATGACCTGTCAAAGGGATAGCCATGACAAAGGGGATCGCTTCAGCGCCAGTCAGACTTCTTCCGCCGGCGGGCACGGACCTCGATCAGCCCTGCGTGGTGCGCGACGTGATCGACCGCATCGGCGACCGATGGAGCCTGCTGATCATCGCCCATCTCGCGGAGTCGTCCTTGCGCTTCAATGCGATGCATCGAAAGATCGGCGATATCTCCAAACAGGTGCTGTCACGTACGCTCCGGCGCCTTGAGGAGGATGGCTTCATCAGCCGAACCGTCCACGATTCCAATCCGCCGCAAGTGGAATACGCCCTCACGGCCATGGGCATTTCCTTCCTGAGGCCGATGAAGGCCGTGCTGGATTGGGCCGATTCCCATCACGACGTCATCATGCAATCGCGAGACATCTTCGCGCGTCGGATCTGACCTCGTCGTCAGTGCCATGCACCAGTCTCGGGACCGAGAACCCCGAAGACGCTGTCCTACGGACGAACCGTACGAGCCGTCCTTCTCAGCGACAGCGCGACGCCGCGATCGCGTGCACACGGCGGTCGCCGAGCAGGTGCGCGACGAAACCGTTCTTCGGAAAGATTTTCGCGAACGCCTTGTCGCGAATGCTGAGGCCGCCGGCATAGGCGCCGAACGCAGGCATCACCGCGCGCTCGCCGTCGCTGGCGAAGCAGCGGCGCTCCATGGAGCGGCCGCGCGCGGAGACGCGGGCCTTCGGATGCAGATGGCCGGCGATCTCGCCTTGCGCGCCTGATGGCTCGTGGCGGAAGGTGACCGGTCCGAGTGCGACTTCGTCGGCGACGGTGCCCCCGAGATCGCTCGGCAATTCCGGATCATGGTTGCCGGAGATCCAGATCCAGTCGCGGCCCGACTGCAGCGCCGCGACCGTGTCGCGATTCTCCGCCGACAGGCGGCCATGCGCGGTCCGGTCGTGAAAGCTGTCGCCGAGTGCAACGACGATGCGCGGGTCATGGCGCGAGATGACGGCCGCGAGACGGCCGAGTGTCGCGATGGTGTCGTAGGGCGGCAGCAGCGTGCCGCGCATGGCGTAGCTGGAGCCCTTCTCCAGATGCAGGTCGGAGACGACCAGCAGGCGCTGTTCGTCCCAATACAGCGCGCCGGACAGATCGGCCGCGAAGGTGACGCCGCTGACGGTGACGGTCGCAACGCGCATGCCCTCCCCGTCCCCCGAAATCTGCGCCCCTGCCGCCACGTCTCAGTCCGTTCTGTCCATCGCCTCTTTGACGAGTTCGTCGGCGGCTTCCGCCAGCAAATCGTCCGCAGCTTCGCCATAAACCGACTCGCGGCCGATTTCCAGCATCACGGGGACCGCGAGCGGGGAGACGCGGTCGAGTTCCCGGTGGGTAATGCGGCCCTGGATGCGGGTCAGCATGTCGCTGAGGCGGCGCAGATCGAGCAGGCCGGTGGCGGCATCGGCGCGGGCGGCGCGCAAGAGGACGTGATCGGCCTGGTGTTTGCGCAGCACGTCGTAGACGAGATCGGTCGAGAACAGGACCTGACGGCGGCTCTTCTCCTCGCCGGTGTGACGGCGGGCGATCAGTCCGGAGATGATGGCGCAGTTGCGGAAGGTGCGCTTCATCATCGCAGATTCGTCGAGCCAGGCCTCGAGGTCGTCGCCGAGCATGTCCGGATCGAACAGCGACGCGAGATCGATCCGGCCGTCGCGGATCATGGCCGAGAGGTCGCCGAGCGCCCAGACCGCGATGGCATATTCGTTGGCGACGAAGCCGAGCGGCCGGGCGCGGGCGCGCTCCAGCCGGCGCGTCAGCAGCATGCCGAGCGTCTGGTGCGCAAGGCGGCCCTCGAAGGGATAGCAGACGAGATAGTGCTTGTTGGCGCGCGGAAAGCTCTCCACCAGCAATTCGCGCGTGCCCGGCACGCGGGAGACGTGCTTCTGCAGCGACAGCCAGTCGCGCACCTGCTCGGGCAGGCCGCCCCAGGCGCGACTATCGTCGAGCAGGCGGCGGACGCGCTCGGCGAGATAGGTGGAGAGCGGAAACTTGCCGCCCATATAGGACGGCACCTTCGGGTCCTTGTCGTTGGCGCGCGAGACATAGACCTGGTCCTCGACCAGCGTCTCGTAACGCACCACCTCGCCGCCGAACACGAACGTATCGGACGGGCTGAGGCCCTCGATGAAGGCCTCCTCGATCTCGCCGAGCAGCCGGCCGCCGCGCGCGATGACACCGGTCGAGCCACTGGACGTTCCCTGGCCGGCGCCGCGGCGCGAGCGCACCAGCCGCACCTTGAGCATGTCGTCCTCGACGATGGTGCCGACATTCATCCGGTAGCTCTGCCGCACCTTCGGATTGGCGACGCGCCAGCGGCCCTGACCGTCCTGCTTGATGCGGGCGAAGCGCTCGTAGATCTTCAGCGCATAGCCGCCCGAGGCGACGAAATCGACGACGTCGTCGAAATCCTGCCGGGTCAGGTCGGCATAGAGCGCCGCGGTACGAACCTCCTCGTAGAGATCGTCGGCGAGAAACGGCTCGCCGCAGGCACAGCCGAGCACGTGCTGGGCCAGCACGTCGAGCGCCCCTCGCCGCAGCGGCGGCGTGTCCTGCGCATTCTCGGCGATGGCGTCGATGGCGACGCGGCACTCCAGAACCTCGAAGCGATTGGCCGGCACCAGCACGGCGCGCGAGGCCTCGTCGAGCCGGTGATTGGCGCGGCCGATGCGCTGCATCAGGCGGGAGGAGCCCTTGGGCGCGCCGACATTGACGACGAGATCGACATCGCCCCAGTCGACGCCGAGATCGAGCGAAGACGTACAGACCACGCCGCGCAACTTGCCGGCCGACATCGCGTCCTCGACCTTGCGGCGCTGGGCGACGTCGAGCGAGCCGTGATGCAGCGCGATCGCGAGCCCGTCGTCGTTCATGCTCCAGAGATTCTGGAACAGCATTTCGGCCTGGCTGCGGGTGTTGACGAACACCAGCGTGGTCTTGCTGCGCTTGATCAGTTCGTAGATCTCGGGGAGTGCATGGCGGGCGCTGTGGCCGGACCAGGGCAGGCGCTCGCGCGTATCGAGCATCTCGACCAGCGGCGGCGCGGCGCCACCGGCCACCACGATGTCCGCCGCCGTCTCCTGTCCGCCGGGCTGCGGCACCAGGAAGCGCGCCAGCTGATCCGGCTCGGCCACCGTCGCCGACAGGCCGATCGCACGCATTTGCGGCGCGAGGCGCCACAGCCGCGCAAGACCGAGCGACAGCAGATCGCCGCGCTTGGAGGTCACCAGCGCGTGCAGCTCGTCGAGCACGATGCGCTTCAGCGAGCCGAACAGGAACGGCGCGTCGTCGGAGGACAACAGCAGCGCGAGTTGTTCCGGCGTCGTCAGCAGGATATCGGGCGGATAGCGGCGCTGGCGCTGTCGCCGCGAGGTCGGCGTGTCGCCGGTGCGGGTCTCGACCTTGATCGGCAGGCCCATCTCGGCGACCGGGCGTTCGAGATTGCGGGCGATGTCGACGGCGAGCGCCTTCAGCGGGGAAATGTAGAGCGTATGGAGGCCGCCGGCGCGCTGTACGCCGCGGCCGGTGGAGACGAGGTTCTTGCTCGCACCGGCCTCGGGCGCTGCGACCTTGTCCGACAGTTCCACCAGCGTCGGCAGGAATCCCGCCAGCGTCTTGCCGGCGCCGGTCGGCGCGATCAGCAGCGCCGATCGATCCTCGCGCGCCTTCTCGAGCAGCGCCAATTGATGCGCGCGCGGCGACCAGCCACGGCCTGCGAACCACGCCTGGAAGCGGTCCGGCAGCAGCGCAGGCGTCTCGGCCGGGGATTTGCGGATGCGGGGCGGCACGGCATCACAGGTAAGCCGTGGGACGGGGTTCGTCGAGGGGGCGGTATCCGAGATGCTTCTCAGGCGTCATGGCCGGGCCTGTCCCGGCCATCCACGTTCTCACTGCGGCGACAAAGACGTGGATGCCCGGGACAAGCCCGGGCATGACGATTGTGGAGGCCGCGCGCCACCTTCTCCCACAAAGGGGAGAAGGAAGGAGGAGCCCCTACTCCGACATCGGCTTGTCGGAGATGTCCCAGTCCTTGCCGGTGAAGGTGGAGATGTAGAGCGTCTTCATCGGCGTGTAGTCCTCGGGCGCGTAGCTGTAGGTGACGCCGTCGAGGAAATAGGGCGAGTGGAAGCCTGCGAGCGTCGAGGCCTGCTTCAGCACGTTGGCGCGGGTGAGATCGTCGCCACAGCGGCGCAGGATCTCGCCCATGGTCACGGCCTGGCCATAGCCGGCGAAGGCGATCGTGTTATCGGGATCGATCGCCGGCGTGTACTTCTTGCGCAGCTCCTCGAACGCCATCACGTCGGGATCCTTCTCCCATTTCGGCAGTCCGACTTCCTTGTTGTAGCGGATCGCCACGATGCCGGTGGCGTTCTCGAAGCCGGCAGCGCTGAGGATCGAGCGTCCGGTCGAACCGGCCGACAACAATTGCAGCGGCTTCCAGCCGAGCTCGGCCACTTTGCGGATCGACTGCGACGTCGCCTTGCCGGTCGTGATGTTGTAGAAGACGTCCGCGCCCGACTTCGACAGATTGATGAGCTGGGAATCGACCGTGGGATCGGTGAGATCGTAGGTCTGCTCCATGATCACCTGCGCGGTGCCGCCCGCATCGGCCAGCACCTTCTTGAAGGGACCGAGGAAGTCGCGGCCGAAATCGTCGTTCTGGTAGAGGATGCCGACCTTGGCGTTCGGCTTCACCGCCACGACGTGACGCGCCAGGATGCGCGCCTCGGTCGGATACAGCGGCAGGCCCGCCATCGTCCACTTGAACTCCTTCGGATTGTTCCACTTGGAGGCGCCGGTGTTGAGCAGCAGCTGCGGCACGCCCTTGGAGTTGAGGTATTTGTGCACGGCGGTCTGCGGCGCGGTGCCGAGCGAACCGTACAGCGCGAGCACTTCCTCCTGCTCGACCAGGCGACGGGTCGCCTCGACGCATTTCGGCGCGCTGTAGGCGTCGTCGAGCGTCAGGAACTTGACCTTGCGTCCATTGATGCCGCCCTTCTCGTTCAGCATCTGGAAATAGGCTTCGCCGATGCGCCCCAGCACGCCGTAGAGCGAGCCGGGGCCGGAATGCGGCACGGTCTGCCCGATCTTGATCTCGGTGTCGCTGGCGCCCGCGTCGTATTTCTTCTCCGCCGCCCAGACGTAAGGCGCGGGCAAGGTGGAGGCGGCGATGGTGGCGAGTGCACCGGCGCTGAAATCGCGCCGCGATGGTTTTGTCGTCATTATGTGTTTTCTCCCTAGTGCGCGCATTGTGATGGCATCGCCGCGCACTGCAAGTGGGAAGTCGTCGCTTTGCGACGCAATGACGCTCAAATCGCTGTCGTTGCAGCGGCTAGACTCAAGTTTTGTCCGCGACGACGACGAGGCCGCGCACCGGCTCGTTGTTCTCGTTGCGCGGCGAGGCCGGCTCCAGTGTCAGGAGCCTGAGCCCGGCCGCCGCGATCGCGCCGCGCACATATTCCGCCGAATGGGCATAGCGCAGACCCTCACCCAGCACGATGCCGCTGCCGTCATGCGTCTCCAGCGTGAAGGCGAGCACGCCGCCGCGCGCGAGCACGCGCGCCGCCTCGTTCAGAACAGGCGCGAGATCGGAGAGATAGACGAAGGCATCGGCTGCAACCACGAGATCGGCGCTCGCATCGGCCTTGCCGCGCAACGCCTCGATCATGTCGCCGACCTCGAGTTCGGCATAGAGACCGGTGGCGCGCGCCTCCCTGATCATGCCGGGCGACAGATCGATGCCGGTGAAGTGGTCGACCTGCTTGGCGAAGGCCGCCGCGGCCAGCCCGGTGCCGCAGCCGAGATCGATGGTGCGCTTGAAGAAGGCCGGCTTCTTCGCGGCGACGCGCGCGGCCAGCACCGCCTTGAAGATCAGGCTGGGCGCGCGATAGCCGAGATCGTTGATCAGCACGTCCTCGAAGCGCGGGGCGTATTGGTCGAACAGCGCCTGGACATAGGCCTTGGGCATCTCCGTCATGTCGGCATCGCCGAGCCGGATCAGATGCAGGCCGGCGCCGTGCTGATCGGCGGGGTCGCATCGCCGCGACTGGCGGAACGCCGCGATCGCCTTGTCGCGCTCGCCGAGCTGCGCGCGGATTTCGCCGAGCGTGAACCAGGCCGAGGTGAAATCGGGCGCGAGCTCGATGGCCTGTTCCAGGAGGTCCGCGGCGGCGGGCAGATCGCCCTTGAGCTGGAGGTCGCGCGCGAATTCGAAACGGCGGTCGGCCATGAGATCGCCGGAAGAGTTGAACAGGCGGAGCGGCATCGGGAACCAGTTCGTCATTGCCGGGCTTGACCCGGCAATCCATCGAGACGGACTCTTTAGGGACATGGATGCGCGGGTTCCGCCTCCGCCCCTGGCTTCGGCGGACTTCTACACTGCCGGGCCGGCGAAGCCCAGCGGAGACGGCAAGCCCGCGCATGACGACTTCATCTGGATCAACGTCTTCCTATATGCCCACCATGCGTCCGCAAGACATCCTGATGCCCGTTCCCGCCGGCCTGTGCTGCAGGCCCGGCGGCTTCCACATCGACCCCGTGCGTCCCGTCGAGCGGGCCGTCATCACCCACGGCCATTCCGACCATGCCCGCGCCGGCCATGGCGCGGTGCTGGCGACCCAGGAAACGCTCGACATGATGCGGCTGCGCTATGGCGAGAATTTCGCCGGATCGACGCAGGCGATCCGCTATGGCGAGGAGGTCCGGCTCGGGGACGTCACGGTCAAATTCCACCCGGCCGGCCATGTGCTGGGCTCGGCGCAGGTCGCCGTCACATGCCAGGACATCTGCATCGTCGCCTCCGGCGACTACAAGGACGCGCCCGACCCGACCTGCACGCCGTTCGAGCTGGTGCCCTGCGACGTCTTCATCACCGAGGCCACGTTCGGCCTGCCAGTGTTCCGGCATGGCGACGCGCGCGACGAGGTGAAGAAGCTGCTGGCGTCCGTAGCGCTGTTTCCCGAACGCGCCCATCTGGTCGGCGCCTATTCGCTCGGCAAGGCGCAACGCGTGATCCGGCTGATCCGCGAGGCCGGCCATGACGCGCCGATCTATCTGCACGGCGCCATGGAGAAGATCACTTCCTATTACCAGAGCCGCGGGATCGATCTCGGCGACCTCAGGCCGGTGAAGGGCGTGAAGAAGGCCGAACTCGCCGGCACCATCACGCTGGCGCCGCCATCGGCGACCTCGGACCTGTGGACCCGGCGCTTTCCCGACCCCGTCACGGCGTTCGCCTCGGGCTGGATGCGGGTGCGCGCCCGCGCGCGCCAGCGCGGCGTCGAGCTGCCGCTGGTGATCTCCGACCACGCCGACTGGGACGGCCTCACCGCCACGATCGGCGCGACCGGCGCCGGCGAGATCTGGGTGACGCACGGCCAGGAGGACGCGCTGGTGCATTGGTGCCGGACCAGGGGCCTGCGCGCGCGCCCGCTCGATCTGGTCGGCTATGGCGACGAGGAGGAGAGCGAGGCGCCGCTGCCTGATGAGGCCGAGGCATGAACCGCTTCGCCGAACTGCTCGACCGCCTCGCCTACGAGCCCGGCCGCAACAACAAGCTGCGCCTGATCACCGGCTATTTCCGCGAGACCGCCGATCCCGACCGCGGCTATGCGCTGGCCGCGCTGACCGGCGCGCTGAGCTTCAAGCACGCCAAGCCCGCGCTGATCCGCGATCTCATCGCGTCGCGCACCGACGAGGTGCTGTTCGGCCTCAGCTACGACTATGTCGGCGACCTCTCGGAAACGGTGGCGCTGATGTGGCCGAAGGGCTCCCTGGCAGCCCACAACAACCCGCCGCCCCCCACCCTCACCGAGGTCGTGACCACGCTGCGCACGCTCGGCAAGACCGAATTGCCGAAGCAGCTGGAGCGCTGGCTGGACGAGCTCGACGAGACGGGGCGCTGGGCGCTGCTCAAGCTCGTCACCGGTGCCCTGCGCATCGGCATCTCCGCGCGCCTCGCCAAGACGGCGGCGGCGGCGCTCGGCGACAAGGACCCTCATGATGTCGAGCTGATGTGGCCGGGGCTCAGCCCGCCCTATCTCGAGCTGTTCGCCTGGCTGGAAGGCCGCGGCGACAAGCCGGTCAACCGCGATCCCGCGCCGTTCCGTCCCGTCATGCTGGCGCATGCGATCGAGGACAGCGATTTCGCGAGCCTCGATCCCGCCGACTACATCGCCGAATGGAAATGGGACGGCATCCGCGTGCAGGCGGTCGCCGGCCGCGACGACGATGGGCGGATCACCGCGCGGCTCTATTCGCGCACCGGCGAGGACATCACCGGCAGCTTTCCCGATCTCGTTCCGTCGCTGCGCCTGCCGGGCGCGATCGACGGCGAATTGCTGATCCTGCGCGAGGGCCGGGTGCAGAGTTTCAACGTGCTGCAGCAGCGGCTCAACCGCAAGGTCGTCTCGCCCAAACTGATCAAGGAATTTCCGATCCATCTGCGCGCCTATGATCTGCTCGGCGACGCGCAGAACGATCTGCGCGAACTGCCCTTCGCGGAGCGGCGCGCGCGCCTGGAGGCGTTCATCCGCGACCTCGACGATCCCCGCATCGATCTGTCGCCGACGGTCGCCTTCGCGAGCTGGGACATGCTCACCACGGCGCGGGCCGATCCCGCCAGCGCCGGCGCCGGTGAAGACGCCGACGCCGTCGAGGGCGTGATGTTGAAGCGCCGCGATGCGCCCTATCTGCCGGGCAGGCCGAAGGGACAATGGTGGAAATGGAAGCGCGATCCGCACATCATCGATGCCGTGCTGATGTATGCGCAGCGCGGCCACGGCAAGCGCTCGTCCTATTATTCCGACTATACGTTCGGCGTCTGGACCGGCGGCGGGGGGCAGGACGAACTGATCCCGGTGGGCAAGGCCTATTTCGGCTTCACCGACGAGGAGCTGCTGCAGATCGACCGCTTCGTGCGCCGCAACACCACGGAAAAGTTCGGCCCCGTCCGCCATGTCGTGCACGAGCCCGACAATGGCCTGGTGCTGGAGGTGGCGTTCGAAGGCCTGCAGCGCTCGCCGCGGCACAAATCCGGCGTTGCCATGCGTTTTCCCCGCATCAGCCGCCTGCGCTGGGACAAGCCGCCGCGCGAGGCCGACCGGCTGGAGACGCTGGAACGGATGCTGAAGGCGGAAGCGGAAATCGAGGCGTGACCGGTGGGTCGAACGCGAGATCGACGCCGCGATGGCGATGCGCTCCCTCTCCCGCTTGCGGGAGAGGGTCGGGGAGAGGGCTGTTTCCGCATTGGGAAGTCTCCGCGAGGCGAGAGCCCTCACCCGCGCGCGGGACGATGCTTCGCATCGCCCTGGCCGCGCGACCTCTCCCGCAAGCGGGAGAGGTGGGCGAGCCCGTTTCCGGCGACCTGGCAAACCCGAATTTCTTCGGTGCCGTCTGTTCGCGAATTAAACTCCGGTAACCCGATTGACGCGCCGATCCGGGTTCCCCATGTCCACCGCCGTGCCCTATAAAGGGGCTCGAATCCGCCCGAGGAGTTTTGCGATGGCCCCTGACGTCAGAGACTTGCCGGCCGGCCAGAGCGATGGCCTGCACCGCTTTCTCGGCGGCTCGCCGCTGGCCGTCGCCTTTCGCCTGGTCCTGCTATCGATCCTGGTCGGCGTCGTGCTGGCCGCGATCGGCTTCGATCCCTGGAACATCCTCACCAGCATCCGCCTGTTGTTCCAGCGGCTGTGGGATCTCGGCTTCGATACCATCAACTGGCTGTGGCGCTATTTCCTGCTCGGCGCCGTCATCGTGATCCCGATCTGGCTGCTGTCGCGCGTGTTCGGCAGCCCGCGCCCGCGATAGTGCCCCTGGCGGGGACGTCCCGCCGGTGCAACCGCCCCATGCTCGACCGGCCGATGCAATCGGCCGCGGTCTCGGCTAGACGCATCCGTCATGCACGCGCCCGTTCATGCCAAGGTCGGCTCCCGCCAGGTGTTCGCCATCGCAGGCCCCGCGATGGTCGCGAACCTCACCACGCCGCTGATCGGCGTGGTCTCGACCACCGCGATCGGGCGGCTCGACGATGCCGCCCTGCTCGGCGGCGTCGCGATGGCCTCGGTGATCTTCGACTGCCTGTTCTGGCTGTTCGGCTTCCTGCGCATGAGCACGCTCGCCTTCACCGCGCAGGCGCTGGGCGCGGGCGAGACGCGCGAGCAGACCGTGATCCTGGTGCGCGGCTTCATCGTCGCCGGGCTGATCGGCGCGGCGATCATTGCGGTGCAGCTGCCGCTCGCCGGCGTGCTGTTCGACCTGATGGGCGGCAGCGCGGGGGTGACGAACGCGGCGAAGACCTACTTCATGATCCGGATCTGGTCGTCGCCCTTCGTCTTCGCCAATTATGTCATCCTCGGCTGGCTGGTGGGGCAGGCCCGCGCCAATCCCGCGCTCGCGCTCCAGGTCGTCATCAACATCATCAACATGGTGGCGACGATCCTGCTGGTGCTGGTCTACGAGGCCGGCATCGCCGGCGCGGCGATCGCCGCGCTCGGCTCCGAGACGATCGGCTTCGTCCTCGGCCTCATGGTCTGCCGGCGCTATGCCGTGGGCGGCTTCAAGGTGCCGCGCACCACGCTGTTCGATCGCACCAGGCTGATGCGGCTTCTGGCGGTGAATTCCGACATCATGATCCGCACCGCGGCGATGATCACCGTATTCCTGTTCTTCACCGCCAAGGGCGCGCGCGAGGGCGACGTGACGCTGGCGGCGAATTCCGTGCTCAACAATTTCCTGCTGGTCAGCGCCTTCTTCCTCGACGGCCTCGCCAACGCGGCCCAGCAGCTCTGCGGCCGGACCTTCGGCGCGCGCGACCCGAGAGGATTTGCCGATTCGACGCGGCTGGTGCTGTCCTGGGGGCTCGGCTTCGCGCTGGTCGTCGCGGTGCTGTTCGCGCTGTTCGGCCCGGCGCTGATCGCCTTCATGACGGCGAGCGAGGATGTCCGCCGCGCCGCGCGCGAATTCCTGCCCTTCGTCGTCGCGGCGCCCATCCCCGGCGTGTTCGCCTTCGGCTTCGACGGCATCTATGTCGGAGCCACCTGGGCGCGCGAGATGCGCAACCTGATGCTGGCGTCGCTGGCGATCTTCCTCGGCGCGTGGTGGGCGCTGCAATCGTTCGGCAATACCGGCCTGTGGTGCGCGCTGATCGCCTTCTACGTCGCGCGCGGCGGCCTGCAGGGCGCACGCTATCCGGCGCTGTACCGGATGACGTTCCGGACGTCCTAGCTCTCGTGTCCCGGACGCGCCGCAGCGTACAACGCTGAAGAGGCGCTGCGCTGCTTCCGGGGCACGAGACCGAGCTACAATCCCGGCCAGTCTTCCGCGGTCAGCGTCGCCGCATCGGCGCCGACGATCTCCGACAGGGAATCGCGCCCGGTGCGCAAGAGCGTCGAGGTCAGATCGCGCTTGATCTCGTCGACGAGGCCGAGGCCCTTGTAAACCAGCGAGGAATAGAGCTGGATCAGGCTGGCGCCGGCGCGGATCTTGGTCAGCGCGGCGCCGCCGGAATCGACGCCGCCGACGCCGATCAGGGGGAAGGCGCCCTCGACCCGCACATAGGTCTCCGCCACCATGCGCGTCGACAGGCGGAACAGCGGCCGGCCGGACAGGCCGCCCTGCTCCTTGGCCCGCATCTGCTCGCGCAGCGTGCTCGGCCGCGCGATCGTCGTGTTCGACACGATCATGCCGTCGACACGGCGCGACCGCGCGACCTGCACGACGTCGTCGAGCTGGGCGAGACTGAGGTCCGGCGCGATCTTGAGCAGCACCGGCGTATCGCCGGCCGCCTCGCGCACGCGCTCGCGGGCGTCGATCACGCGGGCCAGCAGATCGTCGAGCAGCGCGCCCTCCTGCAGGTTGCGCAGGCCCGGCGTGTTCGGCGAGGAGACGTTGACGGTGAAATAGCTCGCGACCGGCGCGAAGGTCTCGATCAGCTTGACGTAATCGCCGACGCGGTCGGGCGAATCCTTGTTGGCCCCGACATTGACGCCGACGATGCCGCCGTTCTGCGCCCGCGCGGCGAGCCGGCGCAGCACGATCTCGGCGCCGTCATTGTTGAAGCCCATGCGGTTGACGACAGCCTCGTCGCGTTCGAGCCGGAACAGGCGGGGCCGCGGATTGCCGGCTTGCGGCTTCGGCGTCACCGAGCCGATCTCGACGAAGCCGAAGCCGAGGCGCAGCAGCGCGTCCGGCACCTCGGCATTCTTGTCGAACCCCGCGGCCATGCCGATCGGATTGGAGAAGTTCAGCCCGAAGGCCCGCACCGCGAGCTTGTGGTCGTCGGGCCGCGGCTTCGCCGGCGGCAGCAGGCGCAGGCCCTGGATCGCGAGGCGATGGGCATCCTCGGGGTCGAGCCAGCGCAGCACCGGCAAAGAGAGAGCGTCGAAGGCGCGGATCACGGGGCAAGCTCCGGAACGTCGTGGCCCCCGTCGGAGCGCATGTTGAGGTTCATCACCGAGAGCACCGCCCCCAAATCGAGCTCGCCATAGAGATGCGGAAACAGGTCGTCATTGCGCGAGCGCTCCCAGCGCAGGGCGGGGCCAAGCACGTCGGCATCGACCTCGACCAAAAACAGCGCACGCTGGCCGAAATAGTGCTTGCGCAGTGTCTCGGGCACCTGGGCGGCGGTCGAGAAGTGGATGAATCCGTCGCGCGCATCGTCCGCGCTGCCCAGGTACACGCCCTGCCGCTCCGCCTCGCGCCAGGCCGAGGCCGGGCAGATTTTGTAGATCCTGACCACCGCTTGGGAAGCCCCGTCTGCCCTATTGAATCTTCTGGGTTTTTCGTCTTGCGCGGGTCCACGCAACCTCGCGCGACCGTAAAGGCGCCCCCCGCCGAACTCAAGGCTTAGAGCGGTCTCTTCGGCGATCGGCCCTGCCGTCCTGACGCACGGGCATCGAAGCCGGGATGGCTTTGTTTCGAAACAGTTTTTCTCGATTCTGACGACCGAACACAGGTGGGTGGCCGCCGGTCGCGTCGCGGATCATTTGGGCCAGCCAGGCAACGCCCGGTTCATCCTGGCGCCAATATGCCGGCCACACCGGGTTCCCACCAGCTTGCGACTCACGTCAGCGCACGCCTAGGTTCCCGTCGCCTTTTTTTTCAGGCGCCAACCATTTCTGGGGAATAAAACATGAATCGTCGTCACGCATTGAAGGCCCTCGCCGGTCTCGCGCTTTGTCCGGTCTGCAAACCGGCCTTTGCCGCCGAACACGCGCACTGGAGCTATGAAGGCGCCGGTGGCCCAGCCAAATGGGGCGATCTCGACGCGGCGAACAAGGCGTGCGGCATCGGCCTGCAGCAATCGCCGATCGACATCGAAACGACGGTCAGATCGCAATTGCCCGCCCTGAAAGTGAACTGGGGCAAGGGCGCCGACACCATCGTCAACAACGGCCATACCATCCAGCTCAATTTCGCCGAAGGCAGCACGCTCACCCTCGGCGACACCAAGTACAAGCTGCTTCAGGTGCACTTCCACCGGCCGAGCGAGCACATGATCGGCGGCAAGAATTTTCCGATGGAGGCGCACTTCGTCCATCGCAACGAGGCCGGTGGCCTCGCGGTGGTCGGCGTGCTGATGACGGAAGGCCGGCCGAACCCGGCGTTCAGCAAGATCGTCAAGACCATGCCGGGAAGCGAAGGTCCCGCGGTGAAGGCGGATGCCGGCATCGATCCGCACGCCATGCTGCCGGCCAAGCTCAGCTACTACCGCTACCCGGGCTCGCTGACCACGCCGCCCTGCTCGGAGGTGGTGGAATGGCTGCTGCTGACCACGCCGATCCAGGTTGCGGCCGCCGACGTCGCCGCGTTTGCGAAACTCTATCCAATGAACGCGCGGCCGGTGCAGAAGGACAACCGGCGCTACGTGCTCAAGTCGAGCTGAACGGAGCCGAAGCGTTGCGCTCACCGACGGTGTCGTCCCGGCGAAAGCCGGGATCCATACCGCGTGATCTGTCGGTGAGCGGCGGTGTTCGTACCAAAGTCCGGGTTCACCAGGAGTCTTCGCTCAACACCGGCCTCGGCGTATGGGTCCCGGCTTTCGCCGGGACGACGCCGGAGAGAGAGTGGAGCCTCACGCGCTCCGCGCCAGCGCGCCGTCGATCATGTTGACGGCGTTCTGCACGCCATAGACGGCGACGAAGGAGCCGAAGCGCGGGCCCTTCTCCTGGCCGAGCAGGACCTGGTAGAGCATGTTGAACCAGTCGAGCGTCACGCCGGGGCGGCCGTCCTTGCCCTTCTTGACCTGGTCGAGGAACGGCTCGCGGCGGCCGATCTCGTAGACGACGTTCTGGATCTCCTCGGCCGAAGAGTCCTGCGGCAGCTGCGACAGCGCATCGCGCAGATCCTGCAAGGCGGCGCGCTCGATCTCGGTCGGCTGGCGGAACTGCTTCGTCGGCGCCACGAAGTCGCGATAATAGTTGATGGCGTAGCCGACCATCGCATCGAGCTTCGGATGCGTCTGCGGGCTCACGCCGGGACGATAGCGTCCGATGAAACCCCACAGCGTCTCGGCATTCTCCGCATTCGACGACGACACCAGCGTGAGCAGCAGCTGGAACGTGACCGGCATGTCGCCCTGCGGCGGACGGCCGTTGTGAATGTGCCAGACCGGATTGCCGAGCTGCTGCTTGCCGTCCTGCTTCGCAAAACCGTCGATGAACTGCTGGTAGTCGTCGACGTTGCGCGGGATCACATCGAAATACAGCCGCTTGGCCGCCTTCGGCTCGCGATACATGAACAGCGACAGCGATTCCGGCGAGGCATAGCGCAGCCATTCGTCGATGGTGAGGCCATTGCCCTTCGACTTCGAGATCTTCTGGCCCTTGTCGTCGAGGAAGAGCTCGTAGTTGAAGCCCTCCGGCGGCGTGCCGCCGAGCGCCTTCGCGATCTGGCCCGACAGCTTGACGGAATCGATCAGGTCCTTGCCGGCCATCTCGTAATCGACGCCGAGCGCGACCCAGCGCATCGCCCAGTCCGCCTTCCACTGGCACTTGACGTTGCCGCCGGTGACGGGCGTTTCGACCTCCTCATTGGTATCGGGATCGACATAGGTCACCGTACCCGCCGCGACGTCGCGGCGGATCATCGGCACCTGGAGCACGACGCCCGTGGTCTTGCTGATCGGCAGGAACGGGGAATAGGTGGCGCGGCGATCCGGCCCGAGCGTCGGCAGGATGATCGCCATGACCTTGTCGTAGGCGGCGAGCATCTTCAGCAGCGTCGCATCGAAACGGCCGGACGTGTAATAGTCGGTCGAGCTCGCGAACTCGTAGTCGAAGCCGAAATGATCGAGGAAGGCGCGCAGCCGCGCATTGTTGTGCGCGCCGAACGAGGGGTACTCGTTCGAGAACGGATCCGGCACCCGCGTCAGCGGCTTGCCGAGATGTGCCGCCAGCATCTCCTTGTTCGGGACGTTGTCCGGGACCTTGCGGAAGCCGTCCATGTCGTCTGAAAACGCCAGCAGGCGCGTCCTGACCTTGTCCTCGGTCAGAACGCGGAAGGCGTGCCTCACCATCGAGGTGCGCGCGACCTCGCCGAACGTGCCGATATGCGGCAGGCCGGACGGCCCGTACCCGGTCTCGAACAGCACTTCGTCCTTCGGGCTTTTCTTCAGCCGCGCGACAATGGCCTTCGCCTGCTCGAACGGCCAGGCGTTGGATTGTTCGGCGAGCGCGCGAAGATCGCTCGGGCTCATGCTGGGATCGATAACGGACATCAAGGGGCCTCCGGGCCGCGGAAAATAGCGATTTCCGGACCAAATGCAAAAGCTGGTGCGGCGATCGCCGCCTTACTCCCTCGCCCCGTCCTTACGGGGAGAGGGTTGGGGTGAGGGGCTGCTTCCGCGACTAAGGTGAGAGCGGGACTCGCGGAGAGCCCCTCACCCGGAATTTGCTCTCGCAAATTCCGGCCTCTCCCCGCAAGCGGGGGGAGGCGACGATCAGAACGGACTCACCGAGAAATAGCGCAGCCACAGATCGGTGTAGCGACCCTTTTCCCAGACGCGGAACAGCGCCCAGTTGAGCGCCTGCCGCAGCACGTCATTGCCCTTGCGCACGGCGATGCCGATGCCCTCGCCGAAGAAGCGGCTCTCGACGAAGGGCCCGCCGGAGAACGCGCAGCAATCGCCGGAATCCGTGCCGTTGATCCAGAAGGCGAGCGAGATGGCGTCGCCGAAGATGAAGTCGACCTCGCCCTTGCGCAGGGCGGCGCGCAGCGCGTCATCGCTGGGATAGCCGTGCAGCTCGGCGTCGGTGAACATCGCCTTGAGATAGGCTTCATGCGCGGAGCCCGCGATCACGCCGACCTTCTTGCCCTCGAGATATTCCGGGCGGATCTCCGGCATCACCGCATCCTTGCGCGAGACGAAGCGCGCCGGCACCCGGTAATAGGGATCGGTGAAATCGACACGCGCTCGCAGCTGCGGGCTCACCGCCATCGAGGCGATGATGGCATCGCCGCGGTTGGAGGTGAGCGCATCGATCAGCGTCTCGAAGCGGCGCATCTGCACGGTGCAACTGACCTTGATCTCCTCGCACAACGCCCTGGCCAGATCGACGTTGAAGCCGGCGGGATTGCCGTCGGCTCCCGTGTAGTTGAACGGCGGATAGTCGGTTTCGGTGAGGAAGCGGATCACCGTGAGGCGAGACAGGTCCGGCCGCTCCGGACGACGCCGCGGATCCCAGAAGCCGGGTACCGCCTGCGGAGCAGCCTGGGGCGCGACCTGCGGGGTGGCCTGAGGAGCGGCGGGCGGCTGCTTGGCCGGGGTTTGAGCCTCGGCGCGGAAGCTCGCGAACAGGCACGCCGCGACAGCCAGGCCGGCGAGCAAGTCTCGGGCAGATTTGATCGATTTTGCCTGTCGCGACGCAGCCATCGGCGGGAAATCAGCGAATGTCGTTGGGATCGGAAGGCCTTATAGACCATCCGGCCGGGAACGCGAGTGCGGAATCCGGTGCGAGCCGGTTGTCAGGCCTCTCTCCCGCGCGTGGGAGAGGATTTCTCCTCGGCGGGACAATCCCCCGGAGGAGAGAGCCCTCACCTGGCGCTGCGCGCCGACCTCTCCCGCAGGCCGGAGAAAGTCGAGGTCAGAGATACCGTTTCAGGTCCGCCGCGGCCTCTTCCGGGGTCCGCTTCAGATTGAACGGCGAAACGAAACGGCCTTCGCGGTCCATCAGATAGATCAGCGCGGTGTGGTCCATGGTGTAGTCGCCGTCCTTGCCCGGGACCTTCTTGGCGTAGACCCGGTAGGATTTGATCACCTTCGCGGTCTCCTCGGGGTCGCCGCTGAGACCCTCCAGATGCGGATCGAAGCTGGACAGATAGTCCTTCATCGTCGAAGGCGTATCGCGCTCGGGATCGACGGAGATGAAGACGGCGTTGACCTTGTCGGCATCCTTGCCGAGTGCGCGCAGCACCTCGGAGATCTCGAACAGCGAGGTCGGGCAGACGTCGGGGCAGTGGGTGTAGCCGAAGAAGATCAGGGTCGGCTTGCCCTTCAGGCTCTTCTCGGTGACGGTCTTGCCGTTCTGGTCGGTCAGCTGGAACGGGCCGCCGATCGCAGCCGGCTGTACCACCTTGCCGGCTCCGCCCATGGCCCAGAACATGATCAGCAGGCCGACAATGAGGCTTGCGGCGAAGGCGGCTGCGATCACCAGCGGACGGGTGGTGGAACTCATGAGCGGAGAATTTCCTGTCGCGGGTCAGAAGCAGGCCGAAAGCCCGGTCCTGATCATTTCGAAGAACACCTGGCTGCCGTAGTGGAACCACAGCGCCATCGCGCCGAGCACGATGAGTGCGCCAACACCGGCGGCAAACCACAGCAGCACGGATGGCGTCCGGCCGGCAGTGGGCGAATTGTCCGACAGAGGATGTGCGCCGGGCAGAGGTTGAGCCATGTGTGACCGAGGGTTCCCTGCCTCTCAAATAGGCGCTGGGGCACGTCGCGGCAAGCTCGGGGATTCGGCGGAAACAGCGGCCAAGATGAGCCAGCCACCCTCGTCGTGCCCAGGCTCGTCCCGGGCATCCGGGTTCCTCGTCCCTGATACGAGAATGGCCGGGACAAGCCCGGCCATGACGACGAAAAGGGATCGGCGGTGAGACCGCCCGATGCGCTTACCGCGCCGACGGCTTGTTGGTCGAAGCCTGCGCGTCGAGGTAGCAGGGCTTGTACATGGCCTGGAGCTGCTTGCCCTTGAGGAACAGCATGTGCGGGGTGAGCCCGCCGCGCTGGGCGATCCAGCGTTTCACCTGCGAGGGGTACATCGCATAGAGCATCTGGGTCGCCTCGGCATTGGTGACGGCGCGGCCGTTGCTGCCGAAATCCCAGGCGGCGTGGAAGCCCAAGGTCGCGTGGGAGGTCACGCAGATGCGGTCGTGCGGGATGGCGCCGAGGACGATGGTGCAGGCGGAAGCGCACAGACCGTCGATGATCACGGTCTCGCCGGACTGGCGCAGGTCCTGGTACTTGTCGACGTAAGTTCCGATGCGGCCGCCGCGGTCATCCGCGATACGAACCACCGCGTGAGAAACCCCCATGCCCGCGATCAGGAAAATCGCCGCAAGCAATCCCGTCAGCAACTTCATGGTCCCCCGCCCCAGTCGAAATCGAATCTGCGTGTCAGGTGGTGATGCGCCGGTAGCGTCGGTCGAGTTCAGGATTTTGTCTAGGCGTGCGAGGTCGCTCAAAACAAATTCAAATCCAGTGTTGCGTCCGCGCTGCACTGGTCCGGACTGGTCCCAAATGGGAACAAGTTAACGAGGTCTTAAGCGCCCGGCCCTTGATCACGGTTGCAACCGCAGGCTTCAATCCGGATAACGACCGGAGAAGCGGCGGAGGGGGATCGCATGGCTGAGGAAGCGGACGTCATCGTCGTGGGCGCCGGACTGTCGGGACTGGTGGCAGCCACCGAAATCGCGGATGCAGGCAAGCGCGTCATCGTGGTCGACCAGGAGGGCGAGCAATCGATCGGCGGCCAGGCGTTCTGGTCGTTCGGCGGGCTGTTCCTGGTCAACTCGCCGGAGCAGCGCCGGCTCGGCATCAGGGATTCCTACGACCTCGCGCTGCAGGACTGGCTCGGCACCGCCGGCTTCGACCGCGACGATGATTTCTGGCCGCGCAAATGGGCGGAGGCCTATGTCGCTTTCGCCGCGGGCGAGAAGCGCGACTGGCTGCGCGCCATGGGCCACCGCATCTTCCCGGTGGTCGGCTGGGCCGAGCGCGGCGGCTATGACGCGATGGGCCACGGCAATTCGGTGCCGCGCTTTCACGTCACCTGGGGCACCGGCCCTGGCATCGTCGAGCCGTTCGAGCGCCGCGCCCGCGAGGCCGCCAGAAGCGGCCGGCTGATCTTCAGGTTCCGTCACCGCGTCGATGCGCTGTCGATCACCAACGGCACGGTGGACGGCGTCAGCGGCGCGATCCTCGCGCCCGACCCCGTCGAACGCGGCAAAAGCTCGTCCCGCGATGTGGTCGGTGATTTTTCGCTGAAGGCGCAGGCGGTGATCGTGGCCTCCGGCGGCATCGGCGGCAATCATGACCTCGTGCGCGCAAACTGGCCCAAGCGGCTCGGCGCGCCGCCGACCTTCATGATCTCCGGGGTGCCCGAACATGTCGACGGCCGCATGATCGGCATCACCGAGGCATCAGGCGCGCGGCTGATCAACCGCGACCGCATGTGGCATTATGTCGAGGGCATCCGGAACTGGTCGCCGATCTGGCCGCGCCACGGCATCCGCATCCTGCCCGGCCCCTCCTCGCTGTGGTTCGACGCCACGGGCACGCGCCTGCCGGCGCCGCTGTTCCCCGGCTCCGACACGCTCGGCCAGCTCAAATACATCATGTCGACAGGCTATGATTATTCCTGGTTCATCCTGACCCAGAGCATCATCAAGAAAGAATTCGCGCTGTCGGGTTCGGAGCAGAATCCGGATCTCACGGGAAAGAGCTGGCGCATGACGCTGCGCCGCGCCACCAACAAGGGCGCGCCGGAGCCGGTGGAAGCTTTCAAGCGCCAGGGCGCGGACTTCATCGTGCGCGACAGGCTCGAGGACCTCGTCGCGGCCATGAACACGCTCGCCGGCAGCGACCTGCTCAAGCTCGATCACATCAGGATGCAGATCGAGGCGCGCGACCGCGAAATCGCCAACAGCTTCGTCAAGGATGCGCAGGTGATGAACATCCACAATGCGCGGCGCTATATCGGCGACAGGCTGATCCGCACGGCCGCGCCGCACCGCATCCTCGATCCCGCCCATGGGCCGCTGATCGCGGTCAAGCTCAACATCCTCACCCGCAAGACGCTGGGCGGCTTCGAGACCGACCTCGACTCGCGCGTGTTCGGCCAGGAGGGCGCCGTCATTCCCGGGCTCTATGCGGTCGGCGAGGCCGCCGGCTTCGGCGGCGGCGGCGTCCACGGCTATCGCTCGCTGGAGGGCACCTTCCTCGGCGGGTGCCTGTTCTCGGGCCGCAATGCCGGCCGTGCCGCCGCGAGAGCGGTGGGATGACGGCGCGCGCATGCGTTGCCGGCCGCGCATGCGCCGCAGGGGTGGCAGAGCCTGAGGTGCTGGGCTAGACAGGGCCGCCATTCACCAGGAGACCCCAAATGAGCATTCAGCGTTTCGAGACCGGCCCGCGCATGAGCCAGGTCGTCGTGCACGGCAACACCGTCTATCTCGCCGGTGTCGTCGCCAACAAGGCCGCCGGCGAAAGCGTCACGAAGCAGACCCAGGACATCCTGGCGACCATCGACAGCCATCTCGCCAAGGCCGGCACCGACAAGTCGAAGCTGCTCTCGGCCACCATCTACATCACCGACATGAAGACCTTCGGCGAGATGAACGCGGTGTGGGACGCCTGGGTGTCGCCCGGCAACACCCCGGCCCGCGCCACCGTCGAGGCCAAGCTCGCGGCCCCGCAATACACCGTCGAGATCATGGTCATCGCCGCGAAGTAACTTCGTCGACCATTCCGATACGGCTGAAGCGCGATGAGACGATCATCGCGCTTCTTTTTTTTGCGCGCCCATGATCTCCGAGGTCATCGATCCGCGCGCGCGGTCCCTCGATAGTCCGGTCAGCCGAATCCGACGGCGCCATCGCAAGGAGACCATCATGACCGATCCGACCACCATCGCCCGCCGCTATATCGAACTCTGGAACGAGCGCGCGCAAGATCGCCGCCGCGAATTGCTCGGCCGGACCTGGACGGCGGATGCGCGCTATGTCGACCCCCTGATGAGCGGCGAAGGTCACGACGGGGTCGACGCGCTGATCGCAGGCGTGCAGCAGCGCTTTCCCGATTTCAGGTTCAGGCTGATCGGCGAGCCGAACGGCCATGGCGATCATGTGCGCTTTTCATGGGGCCTCGGCCCCGACGGCGTCGACAGTCCGATCAAGGGCACCGATTTCGCCGTGCTGGAGGACGGCCGGATCAAGAGCATCACGGGATTTCTGGATCAGGTGCCCGCGGGGGCTTAAGCGCTGCGCGTTGCTGCGCCCTCTCCCCTTGTGGGAGAGGGCAGCTCAACTGGTCAACACGGCGTTGCAAGGGTGAGGGGTATCTCTCCGCGCGCGCACTGCCAGAGTAGAGTCCGCGGAGGCATACCCCTCATCCGGCGCTTCGCCCCACCGTCTCCCACAAGGGGAGAAGGGAAGACTGTCGAAAGCCATCAGCGTAATCGATACGCTTCCACCGCGTTCACGCCGAACGCCTTCTCGCGCACGCGCGGGCCAAGCCTCGTCAAACAGGACTCCAGCGCGCCCTTGATCTCTCGATAGCTGCCCGCCAGCAGGCAGACCGGCCAGTCCGAACCGAAGATCAGGCGATCCTCGCCGAAACACTCCACGGCATGCGCCACGTAGGGAAACAGCCGCTCCGCATCCCAATCGGTCCACAGCGCTTCCGTCGCCAGGCCCGAGATCTTGCACCAGACATTGCCGCAGGCGGCGAGATCGGCGATGCACCTGGTCCAGTCGGCGCTGCCGCCATCGGCGATCGGCGGCTTTGCGGCATGATCCAGCACGAAGCGCGCTTGCGGGAAGGCTCTTGCGGTTGCGATCGCGGCCGGCAGCTCGCGGGTCCGGACGAGAAGATCGTAGGCGAGATCGCGGGCGAACACGGCCTCGAGCCCGAAACGCACGTCGGCGCGCAGCAGCCAGTCGGGGTCAGGCTCGTCATGGACCTGGTGACGGATGCCGACCAGTCTGTCGCCGCCGGGCGATACGCGGAGCCGGTCGAGCGTGTCGCCGAGCGCGGCGTCGGTGAGATCGGTCCAGCCGACCACGCCGATCACGAAGGGCGTCACATGGGCGATGCGCAGAAACGCCTCGGTCTCCTCCAGCGCGGAGCGGCACTGCACCAGGATGCTGGCGTCGATCCCGTTGGCTTGCAGCAGGGGTGCCAGCTCGGCCGGACCGAAGGCACGGCGGATCGGCGTCAGGTCCGGCGCGGCCATCCAGGGATAGTCGGCGCGCGCCGGGTCCCAGAAATGCTGATGGCCATCAATGACCATCACGCGCCTCCCGGCAGCGGCGCGCGAGCGTCGACGAGGCCTTGCGCGCGCAGCTCCCGCCAGAACACGGCCGGCACCATGCGCTCCGACATGGCGATATTGTCCGTCACTTCCACCGCATTGCGTGCCCCCATCAACGCGACGGTCACGGCGGGATGGGCCATGCAGAACTGCAGCGCGGCGGCCTTGAGGTCGGTGCCATGCCTGCGGCAGAGCGCATCGAGCGCGCGCGCCCGCGCGACCAGACTCGCATCCGCATCCTGATAGTTGAACTTCGCGTTCGCGTGCGGATCGGCGAGGATGCCGCTGTTGTAGATGCCGCCGAGCAGGATGCCGATCCCCCGCGCCTCGCAGAGCGGAAACAGCGCCTCGAGCGCACCCTGGTCGAGCAGCGTGTAGCGCCCGGCCAGCAGGAAGCAATCCACCGGCACGGCTTGCGCAAACCGCACCGGCATCTCCGACTGGTTCATGCCGGCGCCGATCGCCTTGACCGTGCCGTCGGCACGCAGGCGCTGCAAGGCCCGGAAGGCGCCGGCGACGGCGTCGTCATAATGATCGTCGGGATCGTGCACCAGCAGCACATCGACGCGATCGAGCCCGAGGCGCTCGAGGCTTTCCTCGACCGACCGCATCACACCGTCATGGGAGAAATCGAACACGGGGCGCTCGCGCCGGCCGCTCTTGTAGTGGTCGTCTTCGGTGGCCGCTCCCGCAGGCAAGCGCAGCAGGCGGCCAACCTTGGTCGAGATCACGTAGGACTCGCGCGGCTGCTGCCGCAGGAAGGCGCCGACCCGCCGTTCCGCCAGGCCGAAGCCATAGAGCGGCGCAGTGTCGTAGACACGGATGCCGGCCGCCCAGGCCGCTTCGAGCGTTGCCTGCGCGTCGGCCTCGCTCACGGGCGCGAACAATCCGCCGAGCGGGGCGGAACCGAGGCCGATCGTCGTGACGTCGAGCCCATTGGCGAGCCGCGCGCGTTTCATCCCCATTGTCCTTTTCGACGCCGTTCGGCGCGACCATAACCCGGCCATGACGATCCGCGAAGGGCAGACCGCTCAGCCGCCGATCAAGTCGAGCGTCAAGAACAGGCTGTTGGGATCCTCGGCATAGCCTTCGAACGGGGCGCAATCGACGAAGCCATGCGCGCGATAGAGCGCATGGGCGGGCTTGAAATAATCCCATGAGCCGGTCTCGAGACTCAGCCGCAGCATGCCGCGCTGGCGGGCTTCGGTGATGATATGGCGCAGCATCTGCCCGCCATAGCCGCGCCGCCGCGCGGCTTGCTGCGTGTGCATCGACTTCACCTCGCCATGATCGGCCGACAGCATCTTCAGCGCGCCCGTGGCCACGAGTTCCTCCCCGTCCCAGCCGGTCCAGAACGCGATGCCGGGCGCACGAAGCCCCGCGAGATCAAGCGCATGGGCGCTGCCCGGCGCCGTCTGCGCCCGCGCCGCCGCCACATGATGGTCGAGCAGCGCGACCACGCGCGGATCGAAGGTGTCGCCGGTCCGGATCAGCATCAGCCCCGCCATCATATTTTCCCGGAGGACGTCCCGCGCCGCGTGATGATGACGTAGCGCGCATCCTGCTTGCTCTCGTTCTCGAACGTCACCGCCCGCATCACGTCGAAATCCAGGCAGTCGCCCTCGCGCAGCCGCACCGCCTTGGCGTCGATATGGACGCAGACCGCGCCCGCCAGCATCAGCAATTGCTGGGTGAAGGCATTGCGGCCCCAGGGGCTGTAGGAAACGCGTGCGCCGGCCGGCAGGTCGACGACGATGATCTCGATGCCGCTCGCCGCATCCGGCGGCGAGGCATGACGCCGCCGGTAGCCGCTGTCGGGATCGCGCCACTGCGGCTGGTCGGCGAGCCGCACCAGCCGTTCCGGCGGCTTCTCGGCCAGCGCCACGACGTCGCTGAGCGTGACGTCGAGCGCCGCGCAGAGCTTGTTGAGCAGGGCCGCCGTCGCACTGCTCTGCGCCCGCTCCACCCGCCCGATCATCGCCCGGCTGACGCCGGAACGGCCCGCGAGTTCGTTCAACGTCAGGCCGGCCTGCGTCCGCAGCGTCTTCAGGCGGCGGCCGATCGCACGGTCGAGTTTCTGCTGGTCCATGGCCCTCGATCCAGACATCTCCCGGCATTGGCACCACATCCGCCGGTGCGAGGAAGCTTAGAGCGGAGAGGACCCGAATGCCGGGAGGCAAGGGCTCATATATTAGAAATCTGGCGCAACGTGGCGGCGGATCGCGTGCGATCCGTCTGATCGTTTGGGGATGGGCGGTGACAATCCGGGAGACCTGGAGCGGGCGAAGGGAATCGAACCCTCGTATGCAGCTTGGGAAGCTGCCGTTCTACCATTGAACTACGCCCGCTTATGCGCGCGCTCCGCGCCCCTCATGATTAGCCGAGACGGCGCGTTCCGCCAAGCGGTTTGGCGCCGCGGGCCGGACGGTTGTTAACGGCCGGGTAAGATTCCAGCTGCGCCGGATTGTGACAATGTTATGATCCCGTGTCTGGAGAGAAACCTGCACTGAGTGGGGCGTGTGCATGGTGGGGCGCGGCTATTCGATTTTCGACACGGCGATCGGCCGGTGCGGCATCGTGTGGAGCAGCACGGGTATCGTCGCGGTGCAATTGCCGGAGGCCCGGGAGCTCGAGACCCGCCGCCGGATTTTCCTGGCCCATCCAGAGGCCCGCGAGCAACCGCCGTCCGGGAACGCCGAACTGGCGATCGAGGGCATCGCGGCGCTGCTGCAGGGCGGCGACGCCGATTTTTCCGAGGTGAACCTGGACGCCGGCGGCGTGCCCGGCTTCAACCGCCGGGTCTATGAGGCGGTCTGCGCCATCCCGCGCGGGGAGACCCGCACCTATGCCGAAATCGCCCGGGCGCTGGGCGCCTCAGGCGCCGTTCATTCGGTGGCACAGGCGCTGGCGAAAAACCCCTATATGCTGATCGTGCCCTGCCACCGGGTGCTGGAGGCCGGCAACTACACCGACCGGCTGTCGCCCTATGGCGGGATCGTCTCCAAGCGGCGGCTGCTGGCGCTGGAGGGCGCCCATCCGATCGCCAGCAAGACGCTGTTCGAGGTGCTGCTGCCGGTGGCCCCGCAGAGGCCGTCGACCTGAAGCGCGCCACTGCCGGAACACCGCTACCCACACGTCCGGATCATGCCTAGATAGATCGCATGGACGCGACCACGCTGCTGACGACGCCGACGATGACGGTCTCCGAGTTTCGCTGCGATGCGGGACCGGACGATACGCCGTTCGCCGAATGCCGCACCGCGCATTCCATCGCCTATGTGCGCGCGGGCAGCTTCGGCTGCCGCTGCCGCGCCGGCTTCTTCGAACTGGTGGCGGGCGCGCTGCTGGTCGGCGCGCCCGGCGACGAATACACCTGCACCCATGAGCATGTCTGCGGCGATGTGTGCCTGTCGTTCTCCTTCCGCGCGGATCTGGTCGAGGCGCTCGGCGGACGGCGCGAGACCTGGCAGGTCGGCGCGACGCCGCCGCTGCCGGAACTGATGGTGCTGGGCGAACTGGCCCAGGCGGCGGCCGATGGCAACAGCGATCTCGGTCTCGACGAGGTCGGACATCTCCTGGCCGCCCGGTTCGTCGACATCGTCTCCGGCAAGCCGCGCAAGCCGGCGACACCGGCGGCGCGCGACCGCCGCCGCGCGGTCGAAACGGCGCTGTGGATCGACGAGACCTCGCATGCCGCGATCGACCTCGACCAGGCGGCGCGGCAGGCGGGCGTCAGCCCGTTCCATTTCCTGCGGCTGTTCTCGGCCGTGCTCGGCGTCACCCCGCATCAATATCTGCTGCGCTCGCGGCTGCGGCACGCCGCGCGCCTGCTCGCCGACGACGAACTAAGCGTCACCGACATCGCCTATGAGGTCGGCTTCGGCGATCTCTCCAACTTCGTCCGCACCTTCGGCCGCGCGGCCGGCATGTCGCCGACCAGATTCCGCCAGGCCTCGAAAGGCGAGCGCAAGATTCTCCAAGAGCGGCTGGCGCTGAACTGACTAGGGTCCGTTTCCGGCGCGCGCCAGTTGCGGCGCGCCTTGCAATGGAGACGACCATGTATGACCACATCGGATTGCGGGTTGCCGATCTCGACGCCGCCACGCGCTTCTATGCCGCGGTGCTGGCGCCGCTTGGCTTCGAACTCTGCTCCAGCGGCGACGGCTATGCCGGCTTCGGACCGAAGGGCGAGCCGGCGCTCTGGCTGCACCTGAACAGCGGCCGCAAGGCCGACGGCGTCCACATCGCGTTTCGTGCGACGACTCGCGACGCGGTGAAGGCATTCCACCGCGAGGGCCTCGCCAGCGGCGGCCGCGACAATGGCGGCGCCGGGCCGCGCAAGGATTACAGCCCGACCTATTATGCGGCCTTCCTGATCGACCCCGACGGCAACAATGTCGAGGCGGTGTGCGTGTGAGCTCTATCCTCGTCGTTGCAAGCACAGCGAAGCAATCCGGAATCTCTCTGCGGAAACATCCCTGGATTGCTTCGCTTGCGCACGCAATGACGGAATTGCCGGCCAACACCGAACGCCACCAGGACATCTTCATGGCCTCCATCCATAACGACGTGGTTCTCCCCGCTTCCGCCGACGAGGTCTGGGATGCGGTGCGTGATTTCGGCGCGCTGCATGTTCGGCTGGTGCCGGGCTTCGTCACGGCCTGCAGAAGCGACGGCGGCGATGCGCGCGTCGTCACCTTTGCCAACGGCGCCGTCGTGCGTGAAGTGCTGGTCGATTGCGACGAGGCACGGCGGCGGCTGGTCTACGCGATCAGCAGCGAGAAGCTGCAGCATTACAGCGCGTCGGTGCAGGTCATCGCGGAAACCGATGCGAGCTGCCGCCTGGTCTGGATCATCGACATGCTGCCGAGCGCGCTTTCGGGCATCGTGCAGGCTCAGACGCGCGACGCCGTCGCAGCCATGCACAGGGCGTTCCCGCGCGCGGCGGCAACGTCGCACGCGTGATTTTCCTCACAGAGCCGCCGCTGCTCTGGCTCTAACCATGGCCCGGTGCGTCAGGCCGGCTCGCCGTCCCGGCGGCCCCGCGCACAGGAGGAGCATGCCATGAAAGGTGCGGACAAGGTGATCTGCCAGGCGGCGGCCGTACTGCTGCTGGCCTCGATCACGGGCACGCCGGCCAAGGCGCAATTCGCCGGCTTCGGCGGTGGCGGTGGCGGTGCCGGCGGCGAGGACATGATGACCCAGATGGCCCCGATGCTGGAGATGATGAAAGCGAAGATGGGCAAGCGCCGCTTCGCCATGATGATGCAGACCATGGGTCCGATGATGAGCCGGATGATGGAGAATGGCGGCGGCGGGTTCGGCGGCATGATGGGCGGCGGCGCCGGCGTCGGCACCTTCGGCGGTGGCTTTGGCGCGCCGAATTACGGCGGATACACGCCGATGAACGGAGCAACGATGCCAACAGGCTTCGGCGGCGGCGACATCATGGGCATGATCGGCGGCGCGGGAGGCGGCGACATGATGGCGATGATCCCGCAACTGATGCGGCTCGCCAATCCCGGCGGTGGCGGCGGCCATCGCCGCCACAAGCATCGCTAATCAGCAGCCGCCGACAGCGCCGGCCGGATCGCCGGCTTGCTGTCGCGCGGACCCCAGCGCGTCAGCACGACGCTGGAGCAGGAGAGCAGACCGAGCACGACCATGGAGCTCGCCGCGAGCCAGAAGAAGCTCTGCGCGCTGGCATCGTGGGTCGACAGAAACCAGCCGACCGCGGTGATGTAGACGAGGCGCGCGGTCTGCGCCAATACCGGGCCGATCACCTTGGCCGCGCCCTGCGAGGAGAAGTACATCGTCGAGGCGAGCCCGATGAAGGCGTAGAACGGCGCCACCGTCGACAGATATTGGTGGCTGGTGGCGCGCACCGTGGCGCTGTCGGTGAAGATGTTGACCCAGAGGTCCGGGAAGATCGCGACCAGGCAGGCTGGAACGCCGACGGCGAGGAAGGCGCTCGCGCCCGCGATCCAGGCGATGCGGCGGGCGCGCGCGATGCGGCCGGCGCCCACCGCCATGCCGATCATCGGCACCGAGGCGATGCCGAAGGAGAACGCGATCGAGGTCAGCAGGAATTCGAGCCGCGCGCCGACGCCGTAGCCGGCGAGGATCGCGGTGCCGAACTTCGCCAGCATGTGGGTGAAGATCGAGATGGTCAGCACCGATTGCAGCGGCGAGAAGCAGGCGATGGCGCCGACCTTGAGGATGTCGAAGAACATCGCCCACTGCACGCGCAGGCCCTTCAGCTTCGGCACCACGCGGGCGCGGCCGGAGAACAGGTACCAGAACATGAAGCAGATGTTCACCGAATAGGCGATCAGCGCGCCGGCGGCGACGCCGCGCATGCCGAATTGCGGTACCGGTCCGAGCCCGAGGCCGAGCGTGCCGCCGAGCACGATCTGCCAGACCGCGGAATTGAGGATCAGCAGCGAGGGCAGCTTCATGTTGCCGGTGCCGCGCAGCACGCCGGCCATGGTGTTGAGCAGCCAGGGCAGCACGGCGCCGCCGAAAAACACCTGCGTGTAGGCCAGCGCATGCGTCAGCACCTCGCCGCGGCCGCCGAGCATCGTGAGCACCTCGCGCCCGTAGATCAGCATCCCCAGCATGAAGACGAGGCCGAAGGTGATGCCGATCAGCAGCGCATGTGCCGCGAGCGTGCCGGCGCGTTCGCGATCGCCGGCGCCGAGCGCGCGGGCAATCGCCGAGGC
>VYLE01000310.1_pt1 | contig 34976 bp, 32 predicted proteins | sample 5114391 | NCBI WGS metagenome assembly VYLE01 (sample SAMN12291771, study PRJNA351875) | freshwater metagenome | isolation source: freshwater lake | place: USA: Michigan, Kent Lake | collected 2013-08-15
CGCCACCGGTGCGTGCGCCCGGAGGCGTGCGCGCCGCCGCCGGACGGGAGGCCGCCACGCGCCTGTCCGCCACGAGAGGGGCGCGGGGTCCGCGCCCGTTACCGGATACTGCCATGCCTTGTACTGCCCGTCTTTCGCGCGCTGCTTTTGCCTGAGTGTAGCCTGACAGAGGAGGAATGTGGAGACGGCATCGTGTTTACGGATCGGCAACGATTCGCTTACGTGACCTGCCTTAAATTTAATCACCCGCCGCAATAAGTGCAAAAATTGTGCAAATTTCCCGGATTCACGCCCGGGTGATCGGCCCCGTTTCCTTGTGCAGCTGCGGCGTAGCCCTCCTTGATGCGGTGCAAGGGTCCGGAACGGGCCCCCGCCAATGGAAGGGGAACGACGTGAAACTCATCATTGCAGCAATCAAACCGTTCAAGCTGGAGGAGGTGCGTGAGGCACTGACCACCATCGGAGTGCGGGGCATGATGGTGACCGAGATCAAGGGCTTCGGCTCGCAGTCCGGGCACACCGAAATCTACCGTGGTGCCGAATATGCCGTGAACTTCGTGCCGAAGGTCCGGCTGGAGATCGTGGTGAGCGACAGCCTGGCAGATCAGGTTGTCGAGACGATCCGCAGCACCGCGAAGACCGACAAGATCGGCGACGGAAAGATTTTCGTGCTGGACGTCCAGCATGCGGTGCGCGTGCGCACCGGCGAAACCAATGACGATGCGCTTTAAGAGCCGCAGGGAAGGGGAAACCGTAACAATGAAGAGCTTTTTGAAATTGTCGGGGCTGTCCGCGATCGCCGCGGGCTTGTCGGCCCTGCCCGCGATGGCGCAGGAGCTGACGCCCTACGTCTATGAAAAGGTCGTGGACAAGGGCGACGTCGCGTGGATGACGGTGGCGACCATCGTCGTGCTGCTGATGACGATCCCGGGTCTGGCACTGTTCTACGGCGGTCTGGTGCGCACGAAGAATATGCTGTCGCTGCTGACGCAGGTTTTTGCGATCACCGCCATCGTCTGCCTGATCTGGGTGACCTATGGCTATTCGCTCGCCTTCTCTTACGGCGGGGCGATGGACACCTACGTGGGTGGTTTCTCGAAGATGTTCCTGGCGGGCGTGGATTACACGACGCTGGTTCCGACCTTCTCCAACGGAATCTGGCTGCCGGAATACACCTTCATCGCCTTCCAGATGACCTTTGCCTGCATCACGCCGGCGCTGATCGTCGGGGCCTTTGCCGAACGGGTGAAGTTCTCGGCCATCATCGTTTTCGTCGTGCTGTGGGTGACCTTCATCTACTTCCCGATGGCGCATATGGTCTGGTGGTGGGGTGGTCCGGACTTCCTTGCCGAACAGCAGACTGCGCTTCTGATTGCCGAAGCCGCGGGTGACACCGCCGCTGCCGAAGCTGCCGCTGCCAATCTGGCTGCGAACGGCTTGATCTGGAACTGGGGCGCGCTGGACTTTGCGGGCGGCACCGTGGTTCACATCAGCTCGGGCATCACGGCCCTGGTGGGTGCGATCGTGGTCGGCAAGCGGATCGGCTATGGCAAGGAGTCGATGGCTCCGCACTCGCTCACCATGACGATGATCGGCGGGGCGCTGCTGTGGGTTGGCTGGTTCGGTTTCAACGCCGGGTCCAACCTTGAAGCCAACGCGATCACTTCGCTGGCCGTCGTCAACACCTTCGTCGCAGCTGCTGCCGGTGGTGTGGCGTGGATGTTCGCGGAATGGGGCACCAAGGGCCATCCGTCGCTGCTGGGCCTGGTGTCCGGTGTGGTGGCGGGTCTGGTCGCGATCACCCCGGCGGCAGGCTTTGCCGGGCCGATGGGCGCGATCGTGCTGGGTCTGGTGACGGGCGTGGTCAGCTTCGGCTTCGTGGGCTTTATCAAGAACAAGTTCGGGCTGGACGACTCGCTCGACGTGTTCGGGATCCACGGTCTGGGCGGCATCATCGGCGCGCTGGGCACCGGCATCCTCGTGAACCCGGCGCTGGGCGGGGCGGGCATTCCCGACTACCTGTCGCAGCCGGGCACGCTGCAGGTGGCCGAATATGTCTTCTCCACCGCCTTCATGGCGCAGGTGAAGGCTGTCTCCTTCACGGTGGTCTTCGTGGGCATCGGCTCCTTCATCCTCTTCAAGCTGGTGGATATGACCATCGGTCTGCGCGTGAAGCAGGAAGTGGAGCGTGAAGGTCTGGACATCGCCGAGCACGGCGAGCGCGCCTACAACATGTGAGTACGCAGGGCCGCCTAGCGGCGGCCCCGCCTGAGAACGGCGTGTCGGGGTTCCTCCTCCCTTTCCTCGGCGCGAAACTGGAACGGCCCGCGGGATCCTCCCCCCGCGGGCCGTTTTTCTGTCTGGCGTTCGGGCTGGATCAGCCTGCGACCTGCGCGATGGCGGCGGCGAGGATGGGGACGGTGCGGGTGTTGAGGCCCGCGATGTTGATGCGACTGTCGCCCACCATGTAGATGCCGTGGTCCTCACGCAGGGTGTTCACCTGCGCCTCGGTCAGGCCCAAACGGCTGAACATACCGCGATGGGTGGCGACGAAGTCGAAACGGTCGGAATTGGTGGCCTTGCGCAATTCATCCGCCAGCGACTGGCGCAGGGTGAGCATGTTCTGGCGGACCTCTTCCAGTTCGGCCATCCAGTCGGCTTTGAGGGCGGCGTCTTCGAGGATCATCGTCACCAGCCGCGCGCCGTGATCGGGCGGGAAGCTGAAGTTCTGGCGGTTGAGGAAGTTGAGGTTGCCCTGCAGCACGCCCTTCCCTGCCGCCGCGCCGATGCCGATCAGGATGCCGGTGCGTTCGCGGTAGATGCCGAAGTTCTTGGAGCAGGAGGCGGCGATCAGCACTTCGGGGAAGGCGGCCGCGATCTTGCGGGTCGCGGCGGCGTCATCCTCCAGCCCGTCGCCAAAGCCCTGATAGGCGAGGTCGACGAGGGGGATGGCCCCTTTCGTGGAGAGCAGCGTGATGACCTGATCCCACTGGGCGGCATCAAGGTTCGCGCCGGTGGGGTTGTGGCAGCAGCCGTGCAGGAGGACCACGTCGCCCGCCTTGACGGTGGCGAGATCGGCCATAAGGCCTGCGAAATCCACACCACGGGTGGCGGCGTCGAAGTAGCGGTATTCGGCCATCGACATGCTGAGATAGCGGATGATCGAGGGGTGGTTCGGCCAAGTCGGGTTGGAGATCCAGACCGTGGCGTCGGGCGTGGCGAGGCGGATCAGTTCCAGCGCCTGCCGGATCGCGCCTGTCCCGCCCGGCGTGGCGATGGAGGCGATGCGGTCCGCGCCGACGGCATCACCAAGGATCATGGACGACAGCGCCGCGTTATAGGCGGGTTCCCCGGCAAGGCCGGTATAGGTCTTGGTCGTCTCCGTCTCCCACAGCTTTTTCTCGGCGGCCTTGACGGCGCGCATGACGGGGGTGAGGCCCGTGGCATCCTTGTAGACGCCAACGCCGAGGTCGATCTTGGTGCTGCGCGGGTCGTCCCGGTACATGGCGATGAGTTGCAGGATCTTGTCCTGCGGCTGCGCCTTCAGCTGGTCGAACATTCGTCTATCCCTTTTCTACGGGCAAATCGTCGTACATGCCCCATTCGGACCATGAGCCGTCATAAAGGCTGTGGTTCCTGTGGCCGATCCGTTCCAGCGCCAGCGACAGGATCGCCGCCGTAACGCCCGACCCGCAGGTGGTGATGGCGGGTTTGGTGAGGTTCACCCCTGCCGCTTCGAAGGTGGCGCGCAGGTCGGCGACGGATTTCATCGTGCCGTCGGCGTTCAGCAGCGTGGCGAAGGGCAGGTTCTTCGAGCCTGGGATGTGGCCTGCGCGCAGGCCGGGGCGGGGTTCGGGGGCCTCGCCCTTGAAGCGGGCGGAGGAGCGGGCATCAAGGATTTCGGCCTCGCGCAGCTTGGAGGAATGGGCCACTTGCGTGACGTCCTTGACCAGCTGGTTCTGGCGGCTGACGGTCATGTGGCGGTCCTTGACGATCGGAGCGAGGTCCTCCACCTCGCGCCCCTCGGCGCGCCATTTGGGGAAGCCGCCGTCGAGGACGGCGACGTCGGTCTTGCCCATCAGGCGGAAGGTCCACCAGACGCGGGCGGCGGAGAAGAGACCGGCGCCATCGTAGATGACGACCTGATGCCCGTCGCCCACGCCCATGGCGCGCATGCGGGACATGAATTTCTCGGTCGGTGGGGCCATGTGGGGCAGGGCGGAGCGCTGGTCCGAAATCTCGTCGATGTCGAAGAAGCGCGCGCCGGGGATATGGGCGGCGTTGTATTCGGCGCGCGGGTCGCGGCCCGCATCGGGGAGGTACCACGAGGCATCAAGGATGCGCAGGTCGGGGTCGCGCAGATGGGCGGCGAGCCAGTCGCTGGAAACGAGGGTCTTGGGATCGTCGGTCACGGGGTTCGTCACGGGGGCCTCCGGCCTTGCGGTCTGGGGGCAAGTAGCGGGATCGGGCCTTTGTGGCAAGGGCGGGGCGGGGTTTGGCGCGGAAATCGGGGCGAATTTCCGGCGTCCGGGGCTGGCCAAAATTCTTCGAAGAATTTTGCAAATTCCTTGGAAGGAATTTGGGTCAGTCGCGCTTGGACATCTTTAGGAGCCGCGCCTTTTCGCGGTCCCAGTCGCGCTTGGCGCTGGTTTCGCGCTTGTCGGCCAGTTTCTTGCCCTTGGCGATGCCGAGCTTCACCTTCACGATGCCGCGGTCGTTGAAGTACATCTTGATGGGCACGATGGTCATGCCTTCGCGCGCGGTGGCGTTCCAGAGGCGCGAGAGTTCCTTCTTGCTGACCAAGAGCTTGCGGCGGCGGCGTTCCTCGTGCCCCCAGGTTTTGGCCTGAAGGTAAGGCGCGATATAGCCGTTGATGAGCCAGAGTTCGCCGCCTTCGACGGAGGCATAGCTTTCGCCGATGTTGGAGCCGCCCTGACGCAGGCTTTTGACCTCGGACCCTTGCAGGATGATGCCCGCCTCCAGATCGCTTTCGATGTGGTAGTCGAAGCGGGCGCGGCGGTTTTCCGCGATGAGTTTGGAGTTGGGATCGGATTTCGTGGCCATGATCCGCCCGAGATAGGCGAAGGGGGGCGCGGAGTCCAGTTATGCCCGGCGGGACCGGGTGAGGGTATAGAGACCGGAGGCCACGATCAGGGCTGAGCCCGCGAGGGTGAGGGCGTCGGGGCGTTCGTGGAAGACGAGGATGCCGATCAGCATCGCGAAGACGAGGCGGGTGTAGCGGAAGGGGGTGACGACGGAGACTTCACCGGTTCGCATCGCCAGTGTGAGGGCGTTGTAGGCGAAGATGCCGAAGACCGTCATGCCCGCCAGCAGGGCAAGCGCCTTGGGGTCCGGCATCCGCGCCCCGCCCGTGATGGCGAGGATGATGGCCCCAGCCACGGCAAGCATGGCCATGCCGATCAGGCCGAGTTGGCGGTTGGAGAGGGCTGGGGGCGCGGCGCGGGTGGCAAGGTCGCGGCCTGCGAAGCCCAGCATGCCTGCCACAGTGACGAGAGAGAGCAGGGTGAAACCTTCCACCCCCGGGCGCAGGATGAGGAGGACGCCCGCGAAGCCCAGGGTGATCGCCGCCCATCGCCGCCAGCCCACCCTTTCGCCGAAGAGGAGCGCCGCGCCCGCGACAACAACAAGGGGGGTGGCCTGCAGGATCGCCGAGGCGGTGGAGAGCGGCGTCAGGGCAACGGCGAGGGAGTAGAAGAGGCGGCCCGCCACCTCGAAGCTGGAGCGGATCAGCAGGGGGCGGGAGAGAAGGGCGGGGTGGAGGAGGGTTTCACCCGCGCCTTTGGTCAGGACCGCGAAGAAGGCAGTCCCGGCAAGGCCGAAGATCAGGAGCGCTTGGCCTAAGGGGATATGGGCGGTGACGGATTTGAGGAACATATCCTCGACCGCGAAGCCCGCCATGGCGGCAACCATCCAGAGCGACCCGCGCAGGTTTGCGCTGCGCGGGGATTTTGCCGTCACAGGATGCCTGCGTGTTCCATCGCGGCCTTGATGCGGGCCTTCGTGGCGTCGGTCAGGCCGACCAGCGGCAGCCGCACCTCTTCGGTGCAGCGGCCAAGGAGGGAGAGGCCGTATTTGGCCCCTGCGAGGCCGGGTTCAAGGAAGATCGCCTCGTGCAGGGGCATCAGGCGGTCTTGGTATTCCAGCGCCTTGCGGTAGTCGCCTGCCAACGTGGCCTGCTGGAATTCGGCGCAGAGCTTGGGGGCGACGTTGGCCGTGACCGAGATGCAGCCCGTGCCGCCATGGGCGTTGAAACCCAGCGCGGTGGCGTCTTCGCCCGAGAGTTGGATGAAATCCGGCCCGCAGGAGGCGCGCTGCATCGAGACACGCTCGATCTTTCCGGTCGCGTCCTTGACCCCGATGATGCGGGGGAGTTGCGCGAGCTTGCCCATGGTTTCCGGCGACATGTCCACGACCGAGCGGCCGGGGATGTTGTAGATGACGATGGGAAGCTGGCAGCAGTCATGCAGCGCGGTGTAATGCGCGATAAGCCCTGCCTGCGTCGGCTTGTTGTAATAGGGCGTGACGACGAGGGCGGCATCGGCCCCCACCCGTTCGGCATGCTGGATCAGGCGGATGCCCTCGACGGTGTTGTTGGAACCTGCGCCCGCGATGACCGGAACGCGGCCTGCGGCGAATGTCACCACCGCCTCTACCACCGCCTCATGTTCTTCGTGCGACAGGGTCGGGCTTTCGCCGGTGGTGCCCACGGGGACAAGGCCGGTGGAACCCTGTTCGATCTGCCAGTCGACAAGTTTTTTCAGCGTGTCCAGATCAAGTTCGCCGTTTTTGAACGGCGTTACCAAGGCGGGAATGGACCCTTGGATCATGGCACGCGTCTCCTGTGTCTGGGCGAGGGTCGCCCGGTTGCAAACGCGCCCTTCCTAGCCCTGTGGCAAGGCCTTGCCAAGTGGGGCAGGTGTTGACGTGCTTGTGGGTTGCGGGGGGCGGCGGGGTGCGGCAGACTCTGCCCCAAGGATCACGAAAACCTACAAGAACGATGATCGGGCAGATGATGGCAAGGACGCGCCGCCTCGGGTGGCTATTTTCGGCATTTTTGATGGTGGCCCCGATCGGGGCGATGGCCGGGGCGGCGGATGCGCTGCGGGCCGGGCTGGACCGTGCGGTGGCGGGCGATTGGGCGGGCGCGGTGGCGTCGGCGCAGGGCGGCGGGCAGGTGGCGGCCGACATCATCGAATGGCAGCGGCTGCGCGCGGGCGAGGGGCGGCTGGGGGAGTACGAGGATTTCCTTGCGCGGCGGGCGGATTGGCCGGGCATGCCGCTGTTGAAGGAGAAGGGCGAGGAGGCGGTGACACGGTCCACCGATCCCAGCCGCGTGGTGGCCTATTTTGGCGCCGGATTGCCCGAGACGGCGGAAGGGTCGCTGGCGTTGATCAAGGCGCTGCGGGCCTTGGGGCGGGGCGAGGCAGCGGAGGCGGAGGCCTTTCGCGCATGGACCGAGTTGCCCTTTGGGGCCGAGGAAGAGGCGGAAATCCTTGGGCTTTATGGCGATGCCCTGAAGGTGGCGCATGAGGTGCGGCTGGACCGGCTGCTGTGGCAGGACCGGGTGGCAGAGGCCAAGCGGATGCTGCCGCGGGTGGGAGCGGGGTGGCAGGCCTTGGCGCAGGCGCGGATGGCGCTGCGGGCGGATGCGGATGGGGTGAATGCCCTGATCGAGAAGGTTCCGGCATCGCTGCAGGCCGATCCGGGGCTGGCTTATGAGCGGTTCGATTGGCGTCTGCGCCGCGACCGAGACGATGACGCGGCGGAACTGGTGATCGCGCAGTCGCAGAGTGCCGCGAGCTTGGGCGATCCGGCGGTCTGGGGGGATCGGCGGGGGGCGCTGGCGCGGGCGCTGCTGCGGGCAGACAAGCCCAAGGCGGCCTATCGCGTGGCATCCAGCCATTTCCTGACGGAAGGCAGCGACTATGCCGATCTGGAATTCCTGTCGGGCTTCATCGCCTTGCGCAAGCTGGGGGATGCGGAGACGGCGCTGCGGCATTTCCGGAACCTGCGGGAAGGGGTGGCGACGCCCATTTCCGTGAGCCGGGCGCATTACTGGGCGGGACGGGCGCTGCTGGCGGCAGGGGATCGCGCGGGTGGCACGGCGGAGTTGCAGGAGGCGGCGCAGCATCACACGGCCTATTACGGGCTGCTGGCGGCAGAGGCGCTGGGCCAATCGCTGGACCCGTCGCTTCTGTCGCAGGCGCGGCCTTCGGATTGGCGGGGGGCGGGGTTTGCGTCTTCTTCCGTGCTGGAGGCGGCGATGCTGTTGAGCCGGGCGGGGGATCGGACGCTGTCGAAACGGTTCTTCCTGCATCTGGCGGAAAGTCTGAACGGGGCGGAACTGGATCAGTTGGCCGATCTGGCGCTGCAGATGGACGAGCCGCATATCGCGGTGGTCGTGGCCAAGCAGGCGGCGGAGCGGGGGATCATCCTGCCGCGCGCCTATTTCCCGGTGCCGGATTTCGTGCCGGGCGAGGGGATCGGGGTGAGCCGGGCGCTGGCTTTGGCTATTGCGCGGCGGGAGTCGGAGTTCGACCCGGCGGCACGGTCGGCGGCGGATGCGCGGGGGTTGATGCAGGTGCTGCCGTCGACGGCGAAGCTGGTCGCGCCGCGCGTGGGGCTGGTCTATGACGCCGGGCGGTTGAACGATCCGGCCTATAACGTGCGGATCGGGACGGGCTATCTGGCGGAATTGGTGGAACAATTCGGGCCTTCGGTGGCGCTGATCGCGTCGGGTTACAACGCCGGGCCGGGGCGGCCCAAGCGGTGGATGGGGATGTTCGGCGATCCGCGCGATGCATCGGTGGATGTGATCGACTGGGTGGAGATGATCCCCTTCACCGAGACGCGGACCTATGTGATGCGGGTGACGGAGAGCCTTGTTATCTATCGCGCGATCCTGAGGGGGTCTGTCGGGCCGGTGGATGTGACGGGGGAACTTCGCGGATAGGGGGAGTCTGTTCCCGACCCGCGCTGTCGCGCCTGATGCAGACGGGGATGGCCTTTGGATGCGCAAATTGCACAAATTTGTGACAGATCATGGCCACCCGATACCTTCCCCTGTTCCTGCGCCACAGCCCCACGCCGAGGGTGGAGGATTTCGCCCTGTTGGCGGGGATCGAGGCGACCGTACGGGGGGTGCTGATCTCGGCCATGCCTCTGGTCGTCTATGAGGGGCTGGGCAGCGCGGAGGCGACGTCGAGCGCCTATTTCTGGGCAGGGATCGTGGCGCTGGTCTGGGGCCTGCTGGTGCCGTGGTTCACGCGGCATGTGCCCCGGCGGTGGATGTATACGGCGGGCTGCTTGCTCTATCTGGTGGGGATGGCGCTGGCGGTGATGGCCACGCCGGTGACAGTGCCGCTGGCGGTGATGTGTTTGGCGAGCGCGACGGCGACGACCTTTGTCTGTTTCAACGCCTATGTCCTTGATTACATTGATCGCACCGATCTGGGGCGGAGCCAATCCACGCAGATGGTCTATGCGGCGGGGCCTTGGGCCATTGGGCCGATGACGGGGGTGTGGCTGCATGATTGGTGGGCGCCTGCGCCCTTTCTACTGGCGGGAGCAGTGGCGGTGCTGCTGCTGGTGGTGTTCTGGGTGCTGCGGCTGGGGAACGGCAAGCAGATCCAAAGGGCGAAGGGGCCTGCGCTGAACCCCTTGGCCTATTTGGGGCGGTTCTTCCGCCAACCCCGGCTGATCGCAGGGTGGATGTTTGCCGTGATGCGGTCCTGTGGGTGGTGGGTCTATGTGGTCTATCTGCCGATCTTCTGCATCGAGAGCGGTCTGGGCGACAAGGTGGGGGGTGTGGCTCTGTCCATCTCGAACGCGCTGTTGTTCATTTCGCCCTTGATGCTGCGCTATGCGCGGCGGACTTCGGTGCGGCGGGCGGTGCGGATGGCCTTTGGCCTGTGCGGGCTGTTCTTTGTGGTGAGCGCGGCCTTTGCGCCGATGCCATGGGTGGCGGTGTTGGCGATGATGGTGGCGTCGGTCTTTCTGGTGCTCTTGGATGTGGTGGGGGGGCTGCCCTTCCTGATGGCGGTGAAACCGTCGGAGCGGACGGAAATGTCTGCGGTTTACAGCAGCTTCCGCGATGTGAGCGGCATCCTGACACCGGCGGCGGCATGGGTCGTGCTGGTGCCCTTCGGCGCGCCGCTGGCGGCGTTTTTCGCAGTGACGGGGGTGGGGATGGCCGGGGCCTATGCCGTGGCGTCGCGGCTGCATCCGCGGTTGGGGACGATCCGCCCGTCGCATGGACGACCCTTTGCGGGGGAGTGAGGGGGGGCGAAATCCCGCGCAGATATCGTCACGATCTTTGCGTCAATGATCGCTTTGCTTAAGGTCTGGTTAAGACAGCGGGCGGTCCTAGGAGCGAAAAAACGCGGGCCGGGGGGCCGGTCCGCGTTTCATGGGTCATCCTGACCGAGACAGGTTAATCAATCCAGAAGGCGACGGGCGATGACCTGAGCCTGAATTTCGGCAGCCCCTTCGAAGATGTTCAGGATGCGCGCGTCACAGAGGATGCGGCTGATCTGATATTCCAGCGCGAAGCCGTTGCCGCCGTGGATTTGCAGCGCGTTGTCGGCGCTGGCCCATGCCACGCGGGCGCCAAGAAGTTTGGCCATCCCGGCCTCCAGATCGCAGCGCTTGTCGTGGTCCTTCTGCCATGCGGAGAAATAGGTGAGCTGGCGGGCGACCATGATTTCCACCGCCATCATGGCAAGCTTGCCTGCGACGCGGGGGAATTCGATGAGCGATTTGCCGAATTGCTTGCGATCCTCGGCGTATTTCATGCCGACTTCCAGCGCCGACTGGGCCACACCCACGGCGCGGGCGGCGGTCTGGATGCGGGCGGATTCGAAGGTCTGCATCAGTTGCTTGAAGCCCTGCCCTTCAACGCCGCCGAGAAGGTTTTCGCCCTTCACTTTGAAATCGTCGAAGTTGACGGTGTATTCCTTCATGCCGCGATAGCCGAGCACCTCGATCTCGCCGCCCGAAAGCCCTTGATCCACAAAGGGGGTTTCGTCCGTGCCGGGGGTTTTTTCGGCGAGGAACATGGACAGGCCGCGGTAATCGGTCGTGCCGTCGATCGTGCGGGCGAGGACCGTCATCACATGGGTGCGGGCGGCGTGGGTGATCCATGTCTTGTTGCCGTTGACCACCCAGTCGTCCCCATCGCGGCGGGCGCGGGTGCGCAGGCTGCCGAGGTCGGAGCCGGTGTTCGGTTCAGTGAAGACGGCGGTCGGAAGGATTTCGCCGGAGGCGAGCTTCGGCAGCCACTTCGCCTTCTGGTCGGGCGTGCCGCCGCAGAGGATGAGTTCGGCGGCGATTTCGCTGCGCGTGCCGAGGGAGCCCACGCCGATATAGCCGCGCGAGAGTTCTTCGGAGACCACCACCATGCTGGCCTTGGACAGGCCAAAGCCGCCGAATTCTTCGGGGATCGTCAGGCCGAAGACGCCCATTTCGGCAAGGGAGTCGATGATCTCCATAGGGATCAACTCGTCCTTGAGGTGCCATTCATGGGCGTAGGGGACGACCTTGTCATCGGCGAAGCGGCGGAACTGGTCGCGGATCATCTCCAGCTCTTCATCAAGGCCGGAGGCGCCGAAGGTGGCGCGGCCGTGATTGTCGCGCATCAGCGCGACGAGGCGGGTGCGGGCGGCGGCGGTGTTGCCTCGGGCCATGAGGGCCACCGCCGCCGCGCCGGGCTGGGCCGGGGTGAGGCCGAGGTCCTGCAAGCGCGCGACCTCTCCCTGGCTCATGGAAATGCCGCCGTGGATCTGGTTGAGATATTCGCCATAGGCGATCTGGAGGAGAAGCGACTCCATTTCCGAAAACTGGCCAGCGGCGTCGAGGCGCAGCGCCCAAGCCTGCATCTGGCGCAGGGATTCGGTATAGGTCGCAAGCCATGCCAGCGCATGGGCCGCATATTGGTGGTCTTCCAGCGCCTGCGACGAGACCTTGCCCGCCACGGTAACCATGCCGCGCAGGTTTTCGCGGGCATCATGGAAGATCGCCTCCACTTCGGGGAGCGCTTCGGCGGTGAGGCCGAGGAGATCGGCGAGGAGGGGCGAGGCGGTCATCGGCTGGCCATCGTGCGGCATGGTGGGCACCTTCGGGGCATCATTCTGCGGTTGCGAGAGAGGTAGGATGTTTGCAGTCGCAGAGCAACTTAATTTCGCGTGGAAAAGATCAAGTGAAGGAAAATGTCGCAGCGGAATTTTGCGGGGTGGCGGACGGGGGAAGCGGGCGGGTTTTTCGGGCCGCAGAGGAAAATCGGGGCAAGCTGTTGCGGGCGTTGGATTAATCCGGGGTTTTGGGGTGAATCGGCTGTGCCCTGTTTTGTGCCGCCTTTTGTGCCGCAAACTGTGGGCACGCAGCGCACGGTGATCGGGCGTTAACCTTACTGTGCTGTTGCGGCGCAGGGCGTGAGTCGGGCGCTGTGCGGGGGCTTGGCATCCCGCCGGGGGCGGGGCATGGTCCGGAGCGCGAGCGGGGGATGCGGCATGGACTGGGCGATGGCGGGGATGGAGCCTGCCGCCTTCTGGGCGGCGATGGCGGTGACGCTGTTCGCGGGGTTTGTGAAGGGGGCGGTGGGCTTTGCCATGCCCCTGATCATGGTGTCGGCCTTCAGTGCCTTCTTGCCGCCGGAGATGGCGGTGGCGGGGCTGATCCTGCCGACGCTGATCACCAACATGAGCCAAGCCACGCGGCAGGGGATTGGGGCGGCGTGGGCTTCGGTGAAGGCGTATCGGCGGTTCCTGATCGGGACGGTGGTGTTCATCCTGATCTCGGCCCCTTTCCTGACGGTGATCCCGCGAACGGCCTATCTGCTGGTGCTGGGGGTGCCGGTGACGGCCTTTGCGGCGGCGCAGTTGATGGGGGTGCCGCTGGCGCTGCCGCTGCGGCACCGGGCGCGGGCAGAGTGGGGCTTGGGGGTTCTGGGCGGGCTGTTCGGCGGGGTGTCGGGCATCTGGGGGCCGCCGCTTCTGGTCTATCTCTTGTCGATCGGGGCGGAGAAGGTGGAGACCGTGCGGGTACAGGGCGTGGTCTTCCTGATCGGGGCGGTGGCGCTGCTTATCGCGCATCTGCGGACGGGGGTGGCGGATGCGGCGAGCCTTGGCTTTTCGGCGGCGCTGGTGGTGCCCGCGATGGTGGGGATGATGGTCGGCTACCGCGTGCAGGACCGGCTAGATCAGGCGCGGTTCCGGCGCTGGACCCAAGGATTGCTGGTGCTGACGGGGCTGAACCTTGTCCGGCAGGCAGTGATGTGAGGGGTAGGATGGGCAATATTGCCCATCCTACGCGGTGAGGTCGGTGGGTAGGATGGGCAATACTGCCCATCCTACGCGACAGGGTCAGCCGATGGCGGCGGCCTTCACGTCTTCGTCGATGAAGGGGACGTATTGTTCGAAGTTCTTCGAGAACATCTCGACCAGTTTCATCGCCTGCGCGTCATAGCCGCCCCTGTCGGACCATGTGTTGCGCGGGTCGAGGAGGGCGGTGTCCACGCCCGGCACGGCCACCGGCACGTCGAAGCCGAAATTCGGGTCGCGGCGGAATTCTACCGTGGCGAGCGAGCCGTCGAGCGCGGCGGAGAGCAGCGCGCGGGTGGCCTTGATCGGCATCCGCTTGCCCGTGCCATAGGCGCCACCGGTCCAGCCGGTGTTGACCAACCAGCACGTGGCGCCGTGCTTGGCGATCTTGGCTTGCAGGAGCTTGCCATAGACTTCCGGGCGGCGGGGCATGAAGGGCGCGCCGAAGCAGGTGGAGAAGGTGGGTTGCGGTTCTGTCACGCCGCGTTCCGTGCCAGCCACCTTGGCGGTGAAGCCGGACAGGAAGTGGTACATCGCCTGCGCGGGCGTCAGCCGCGAGATGGGCGGCAAGACGCCGAAGGCATCGCAGGTGAGCATGATGATGTTCTTGGGGTGCCCGCCGAGCCCGGTGGCCGAGGCGTTGGAGATGAAGTCCAGCGGATAGGCGCAGCGGGTGTTGGCGGTCAGGCTGTCATCGGTGAAGTCGAGTTCCAGCGTTTCCGGGTCGTAGACCATGTTCTCGACCACGGTCGAGAAATGGTGGGTGGTGGCGTAGATCTCGGGTTCCGCCTCGGGGTCGAGGTTGATCGTCTTGGCGTAGCAGCCGCCTTCGAAGTTGAAGGAGCCGCGGTCGGACCAGCCGTGTTCGTCATCGCCGATCAGGATGCGGTCGGGGGCGGCGGAGAGGGTGGTCTTGCCGGTGCCGGACAGGCCGAAGAAGACGGCGGTGTCGACCGGGTTGCCAATGGCGTGGTTGGCCGAGCAATGCATCGGCATCACGCCTTTTTCGGGCAGGATGTAGTTCAGGAGCGTGAAGACCGACTTCTTGTTTTCGCCTGCATAGGCGGTGTTGGCGATCAGGATCAGCTTCTTGTCGAAGTGGAAGGCGATGACGGTTTCGCTGCGGCAACCGTGGCGCGCGGGATCGGCCTTGAAGCTGGGGCAGTTGATGATGGTCCATTCCGGGACGAAGCTGTCGAGCTCTGCACGGTCCGGGCGGCGCAGGAGGTGGCGGATGAAGAGGCCATGCCATGCGAGTTCCGTCACCACGCGCACGTCGAGACGGTGGACGGGATCGGCCCCGGCATAGAGATCCTGAACGAAGTAGTCGCGCCCCTTCATATGGGCGAGCATGTCGGCATGCAGGCGGTCGAAGCCTTCGGGAGAGAGCGGCGCGTTGTTGTCCCACCAGATCGTGTTTTCGACGGATGCGGTGCGGACGACGTGCTTGTCCTTGGGCGAGCGGCCGGTGAACTGGCCGGTGGAGACGAGGAAGGCGCCGCCCTTGCCGAGGCGGCCTTCGCCGCGCTTGACCGCCTCTTCGACGAGGCTGTGTTCGAGGAAGTTGTAATAGACGTTCCCGAGACCGGTGATGCCTTGATGTGCCAATTCCTGCGCGGGGTTCACGCGACCGTTCGTCATGCTGCAAGCTCCTCCGCCGGGCGTGCCCGGCCTTGTCGGTTCCCGAAAATGCCAACCCGGGCCAAAGGGTTGGATGGCATCCCCCGGGCCAAGGGGGGAGGCCATGAAAGGGCTATAACACGTCGGTTGCGGTTGGGAACAGGTCGCTTCCGTTTCGTTAGCGCAACCACCCGGGGTTTAGCGCAACCATTCGTCAGGGTTGTGCGATCCTGCGGCAATTCGGCCAGTCTGTGGGTTTTGCGCGACGGTTTCGCCGCGCAAATGCCGTGATTCGCACATATCGGTTGATTCCCGGCGGCGGAAAAATGATCATGCCCGGCAAAAGAAAAGTCTTCGTGACTGGTATACGGGCAGCAAGGGATAACCATTATGGCAAGGATCGCGCTTGTCGACGATGACAGGAACATCCTGACTTCGGTCGCTATGACTTTGGAAGCCGAAGGGTTCGAGGTCGAGACCTACAATGACGGGCAGTCTGCATTGGACGCCTTCAACCGCCGCTTGCCGGACATGGCGGTGCTGGACATCAAGATGCCGCGCATGGACGGGATGGACCTGTTGCAGCGGCTGCGTCAGAAGACGACGATGCCGGTGATCTTTCTCACCTCGAAGGATGATGAGATCGACGAGGTTCTGGGTCTGCGTATGGGCGCGGATGATTACGTGAAGAAGCCCTTCAGCCAGCGCCTGCTGGTGGAGCGCATCCGCGCGCTGCTGCGGCGGCAGGACGCCATCGCGACCGGCGAGGTGGCCACCACGGAAGAGACAAAGATCATGGAGCGGGGCAACCTGCGCATGGACCCGCTGCGCCATTCGGTGACCTGGAAGGGGCTGGATGTGGCGTTGACCGTGACGGAGTTCATGCTGCTGCAGGCGCTGGCCCAGCGGCCCGGTTTCGTGAAGAGCCGGGATCAGCTGATGGATGTGGCCTATGACGATCAGGTCTATGTCGATGACCGCACCATCGACAGCCATATCAAGCGGCTGCGGAAGAAAATGCGTGCGGTGGACGAAAACTTTTCGGCCATCGAGACGTTGTATGGAATCGGTTATCGTTACAACGAAGAGTAAATGACGGCAGCGCCACGCATCGGGAAAGAGGGACGGCGGGACCGTTCGGATGACGTCGTCCTTGGAGAGGACTGGACGTCAGGCGAGGGACTCGTCGATCCGGCCCTGCGGGCAAGCCGGGATCGGCGCGGCGTGGTGTCGTTGAACCGGTCGCCTTTGGCGCGCAAGATCATCCTGTTCAACCTGCTGGCGCTTTTGGTGCTGGCGGGTGGGGTGATGTTCCTGAACCCGTTCCGCGAAAGCCTTGTCGTGCTGCGGCAAGAGGCGCTGATTGCCGAGACGCTGCTCGTGTCGGACGTGTTCGAGGCGGTGGTGGCCGAGACGGAGGCGCCGCTGGATGCCGAACGGGCGGGCCGCGTGCTGGAGACGGTGCAGGTGGGACCCGAGGGCGAGGCCTTCGTGATGCTGCCTGACGGGTCGCTGGCGGCGCGCAAGGTTGGGCAGCAGCGGATCGAGGGCGAGTTGCAGGTGCGGCCTACGCCCATCGTGGACACGCTGACGGCGGCATGGAACGGGGTGGCGGGGCTGTTCAAGCGCGCGACGCCGGAGGCCGAAGAGGTGGACCGCTTCGCCCTGGCGCGGGCGCTGTTTTCATCTGCGGTCCAGGGCCAAGGGGCACAGGTCGCGGGCCGCGCGTCGGATGGCGGGCGGTTGTTTGCCGTGGCGGAACCGGTGTTCCGGCAGGGCGAGGTGGTCGCCGTGGTGGTTCTGACCGGCGATCAGGGCGTGATCGACATTCTGGCCCGGGCCGAGCGCGAGCAGGTTCTGCTGATCTTCATCGCCTCGCTGATGGTGTCCTTTGGCCTGAGCCTGATGCTGGCCTCGACCATCGCCAATCCGCTGTCCGATCTGGCGGCGGCGGCGGAATTGGGCCGTGACCGGGATGCACGCAAGATGGCGCCCGGACGGGTGCGCATCCCTGATCTGGCGGCGCGGCCCGATGAGATCGGGCGGCTGTCGGTGGCCATGCGGGGCATGGTGGCGGCGCTGTATGACCGGATCGACGCGAATGAGCAGTTCGCGGCCGATGTGGCGCATGAGATCAAGAACCCGCTGGCGAGCCTGCGGTCGGCCGTGGGCACGATGCGGCTGGCCAAACGAGAGGATCAGAAGGAAAAGCTGCTGGATGTCATCGAGCATGACGTGCGGCGGCTGGACCGGTTGGTGAGCGACATCTCCAATGCCTCGCGGCTGGACAGCGAGTTGGTGAAGGAGGAGGAGGAGGAGTTCAACCTCGTCCGGACCCTGACCAACCTGTCGGAATATCTGGGCCAGCAGGCCAAGGAGAAGGGCGTCGAGTTCATCACCGATTTCCCTGGCGAGCCGATCCTGATCCGCGGGCTTGAGGCGCGGCTGGCGCAGGTCTTTGTGAACCTGATCACCAATGCCATCAGCTTTTGCGAGGATGGCGATGCGGTGCGCATCTGGGCGCGTCGGCGCGAGAACCGGGTGCTGATCGTGGTGGAAGATACCGGGCCGGGCATCCCGGAACAGGCGTTGACCAAGGTGTTCAAGCGGTTCTACAGCGAACGTCCGCAGGTCCAGTTCGGCGAGCATTCGGGGCTGGGTCTGGCGATTTCCAAGCAGATCGTCGAAGCGCATGGCGGCGTGATCTGGGCCGAGAACATCCGCCCGACCCATGCCGATGTCACCTCTGACCCGCTGGGCGCGCGCTTCGTGGTCGGTCTGCCGGTGTGATCGGCGCCGCGATCGGGCCGGCCACGTTGACGCTGCATGCGACCTGCGTCGCGGTAGAGGGGCGCGGGGTGCTGATCACGGGCCCCTCGGGCAGCGGGAAATCGGGGCTGGCGCTGGCACTGATGGCGCATGGCGCGCGGCTGGTGGCGGATGACCGGGTGACGCTTTCGCTGTCTGACGGGGCGCTTTGGGCCACCTGCCCGCCCGCGATCCGGGGAATGATCGAGGCGCGCGGACTTGGCCTTTTGGCGGCGGAGTCGCTGGACGGTGCGGAGGTGGCGCTGGTGGTCGATCTGGGGGAGGCCGAGACGGAGCGGCTACCGCCGCGACGTGAAGTGACCTACCTCGGACGGACAGTGGCCCTTGTGCGCGGGGGCGCGGGGCCCCATTTCCCCGCAGCACTCCTGCACTATGTCAGGGCAGGGCGCAGAGAGTGACGGAAAGTCCCGCGATGCAGGACGACTTACAGGCGATGGGGCACCGGCTGCTGCTGGTCACCGGTCCTTCGGGGGCCGGGCGGTCGACATCGATCGACGCGCTGGAAGACCTTGGTTATGAGGTGATCGACAACCTGCCCCTGCGCCTTGTGCCGCGGCTGATCGAGGGGGCGCCGCTGGAGCGGCCCATCGCGCTTGGCCTTGACGTGCGCAACCGGGATTTCAACGTGACGGCGGTGATCGAACTGATCGACACGCTGACGCGCGATCCGAATGTGGCGCTGGAGGTGCTGTATGTCGATTGCGCGCCGTCGGAACTGATCCGGCGCTATAGCCAGACGCGGCGGCGGCATCCGCTGGCCCCGGCGGAATCGCCCGCCGACGGAATCGCGCGCGAGATCGACCTTTTGGCGCCGATCCGGGTGCGGGCGGATCATCTGATCGAAACGACGGAGATGAGCCCGCATGACCTGAAAGCGGAACTGGCGCAATGGTTCGGGCAGGGCGTGGCGTCGCGGATGGCGGTGTCGCTGCAGAGCTTCAGCTACAAGCGGGGGCTGCCGCGCGGGGTGGACATGGTGTTCGACTGCCGGTTCCTGCGGAACCCCTATTGGGAGGCTGCCTTGCGCGATCTGGATGGGCGCGATCCGGCGGTGGTGGATCATGTGTCCGGTGACCCGCGTTTCGCGGAATTCTTCGAAAGGGTGAGCGGGTTGGTGCAGTTTCTGCTTCCGGCGACGGTGGCAGAGGGCAAGGCGCATCTGTCCATCGGGTTTGGCTGCACGGGCGGACAGCATCGCAGCGTCGCGGTGGCCGAAATGCTGGGCAAGGCGCTTGCAGAGGCCGGCTGGGCGGTGTCAAAACGGCACCGGGAACTGGAACGCAGGGCGGCGGTGACGCCTGCCCATGCAAACGGGGTGTTGGGCGCGTGATCGGTATCGTGATCGTGGCACATGGCGGGCTGGCGCGGGAATATCTTTCCGCGGTGGAGCATGTCGTGGGCAAGCAGGATGCGATGCGGGCCATCGCCATCGAAGATGACCATGACCGCAAGGCCAAGCAGGCCGAGATCTGCGCTGCCGCCGATGCTGTGGATACAGGCGCGGGCGTTGTGGTGGTGACGGACATGTTCGGGGGATCGCCGTCGAACCTGTCGCTGATGGCCTGCGTGGGGGCGGACCGGCGTATCGTCTATGGGGCCAACCTGCCGATGCTGATCAAGCTGGCCAAGTCGCGCGACCTGACGGTGGCCGAGGCGGTGGCGGCAGCGCTTGACGCCGGGCGGAAGTATATCAACAGTCTGGACCTTGGCGGCGGGGCGTGAGCTGGGGACCATGACGGCACGGGTGTTTCGGATCATCAATGAGAAGGGGCTGCATGCGCGCGCCTCGGCCAAGTTCGTGGAAGTGGTCGAAGGGCATGACGCGCAGGCGCAGGTGACCAAGGACGGGATGACCGTATCGGGGGATTCGATCATGGGTCTGCTGATGCTGGCCGCGTCACGCGGGACGGAGATCGCGGTGGACACCCATGGCGCGGAAGCAGAGAAGCTTGCCGATGCGCTGGAGGCGCTGGTTGCAAACCGCTTCGGCGAAGACTACTGAGGCGCGTCAAACCCTGAAGGCAGATCCCGCGTGACCGATACGTCGCAGAGCGAAGAGGTGCGCACCCTTGAGGTGAGCGAGGAGGAGCTGGCCCGCCGCCGGGCGGAGCGGGCCGAGCGCCCCTATGACATGCGGCGCCTGTCCTATGCCGGGACGTTCAAGAATCCGTTCAAGGCGAACACGATCCGGGCCATCGAATGGCTGACGGCGAAGGTGACGCTGTTGCGGCTGATCCGGGATTTCGAGCGGACGGGGGCGCCGGTGGGCGCGCCCTTCTGGCCCAAGGCGATCCGGCAGATGGGGATCACCATCCAGACGCCGCCCGAGGAGATTGCGCTGATTCCGAAGACGGGGCCCTTGGTGGTGGTGTCGAACCATCCGTCGGGTCTGGTGGATGGGATGGTGCTGGCCGAGTTGGTGGCGCGGGTGCGGTCGGATTTCAAGATCCTGACGCGGTCGCTGCTGACGGGGATCCCGGAAGTCGAGATGTTCATGATCCCGGTGCCTTTTCCGCATGAGGATAATGCGCGGGAATTGGGCCTGCAGATGCGGGACGAGACGATGAAGCATCTGAAGGCGGGGGGCGTGATCATCCTGTTCCCCGCAGGCAAGGTGGCGATGAGCGAGGGCTGGTGGGGGCCTGCGGTGGAGGCGGAGTGGAACGTCTTCACCCATAAGATCGTGCGGTCCTCGGGGGCGACGATCCTGCCGATCTATTTCCCGGGGCAGAATTCCCGGGCGTTCCAGATCGCCAATCAGGTGTCGGACACGATCCGGCAGGGCTTGCTGCTGTATGAGATCAAGCGCTGCCTGTTCCGGCCGACGCGGCCCGTGATCGGCGCGCCGATCCCGGCGGAGGAGTTGAAGAACTGGGAAGGGAACCCGCGCGGGTTCCTTGCGTGGCTGCGCGAGCATACGCTTTCGTTGAAGAAGTAGGGCGGGGTTTACCCTGCCGTGCGAAGGGTGCGTTGCCGCGCCTGTCGTGGACCAGGCGTCGGACCTTTCGGCCGAACCATCCCTTTATTCGAAGATCGCCGCGATTCCTGCCGGGTCGAGCAAGGTCCACTGACCGGGCGCCAGATCGGTGGGCAGCGTCAATCCGCCGAGGCTTTCGCGGTGGAGCGCCTCGACATGGTTGCCGGTTGCCGCGAACATGCGGCGGACTTGGTGGTAGCGGCCTTCGGTGACGGTGAGCAGGGCTTCGGTGGCGGAGATCACGGTCAGGTCGGCGGGGGCGAGGGGTTTGGTTTCACCCTCCAGCATCAGGGTGCCAGAGGCGAAGGTGGCGGCCTCGGCGCCGTTCAGCGGCCGGGCGAGCGTGGCGCGGTAGGTTTTGCGGATGTGGCGGCGGGGGCTGATGATGCGGTGCAAGAGATCGCCGTCATCGGTGAGGAGCAGGAGGCCCGAGGTCTGCTTGTCCAGCCGCCCGACGGTGGAGATCGCAGGATCGCGCGCGCGCCAGCGCCGGGGCAGGAGGTCGTGGACCAGCGGCCCGTCCTCCTTGTGCGAGCAGGTCATGCCGAGGGGTTTGTTCAGGAGGATCACGAGGCCCGCGAGCGGGTCGAGCGCTTCGCCGTCGATGGACAGGCGCGCGGGCAGGTCGGGGGTGAGGGGGATGCGCTGGCTGACATCGGTGATATCGGTGCCATCGAGCGTGATGCCGCCTGCCTTGGCCATGCGCGCCATTTCGGCGCGCGAGCCGTAGCCCATCGATGACAGCAGTTTGTCGATGCGCGAGGTGGGGGCCTTTGCCATGCGATTACCGCGTCGGGACCGGGACCTCGCCACGATAATCGTAGAACCCCCGCTGGGTTTTGCGGCCGAGCCAGCCTGCCTCGACATATTTGGTCAGGAGGGGGCAGGGGCGGTATTTGGTGTCGGCCAGACCGTCATGCAGCACGTTCATGATGGCAAGGCAGGTGTCCAGACCGATGAAATCAGCCAGTTCCAAGGGGCCCATCGGGTGGTTGGCGCCGAGTTTCAGCGATTCGTCGATCGACTTCACGTTTCCGACGCCTTCGTAGAGGGTATAGACCGCCTCGTTGATCATCGGCATCAGGATGCGGTTGACGATGAAGGCGGGGAAATCCTCGGCACTCGCGGCGGTTTTGCCGAGTTTGCGCACCACCTCGTGCAGGCTGTCCCATGTGTCCTGATCGGTGGCGATGCCACGGATGAGTTCGACCAGCTGCATCACCGGGACGGGGTTCATGAAGTGGAAGCCCATGAACTTTTCCGGCCGGTCGGTGCGGGAGGCGAGCCGGGTGATGGAGATGGAGGAGGTGTTGGAGGTGAGGATGGTGGAGGGTTTGAGATGGGGCAGCAAATCCTCAAAAATCGCCTGTTTCACCGTTTCGCGTTCGGTCGCGGCCTCGATAATGAGGTCGGTGGGGCCGAGATCGGCAAGGCGCAGCGTGGTGCGGATGCGGGCCTGCGCTGCGGCCTTGTCTTCGGCGGTGATCTTGCCGCGGCTGACCTGACGGTCGAGGTTCTTTTCGATGGTGGCCAAGGCCTTGTCGATGCTGGCCTGACTGATGTCGGAGAGAAGCACGTCATAGCCTGCAAGGGCGAAGACATGGGCGATGCCGTTGCCCATCTGACCCGCGCCGACGACGCCCACGCTGCGGATTTCTGCCATGGCCCAACCCTCCTTCACTCGCGCCCGACCTTATGCATCGGGGCGGGTGGCGCGCAAGCGGCGCGGGGCCGGTTGCTGAAATCTTTAGGCGAAATGCGACCTTAACCCGCTGTTCATGCCGGTCCGGGCAAGCTGGTTGCGGGTGAAGTCATGTGGGGTGGGCCATGGCCTATGATTATGCGGGCGAGGGATCGCTCGATTACATGCCGTGCCGCTATGGGCGGTCGCGGTTGCTGTTCCGGGGACCGCGGCGCGATCTTTCGGGGCGGTTCGTTGCGGTGCTGGGCGGGATCGAGGCCTATGGGCGCTATATCCCGCAGCCTTATCCGGCGCTGCTGGAGGCGGGGTTGGGGAGCAGGGTGGTGAACCTTGGCTGTCCCAATGCGGGGCCGGATGCGTGGTTGGGCGATCCGGCGGTGATGGAGGTGGTGGCGCGGGCCGAGGTCGTGGTGGTGCAGGTGCCGGGGGCGGCGGATCTGTCGAACCGCTACTACACGGTGCATCCGCGCCGGAATGACCGATTCCTGCGCGCGTCGCCCATGCTGCAGACGATCTATCGGGGGGTGGATTTCACGGATTTCAGCTTTACCCGCCACATGCTGCGGTCGCTTTTCGCGGCTGATCCGGTGCGTTTTGCGTTGGTGGCGGAGGAGTTGCGCGCATCGTGGGGCGCACGCATGGCGGGGCTGCTGGCGGGGATTCCGGGGCGGAAGGTGCTGCTGTGGATGGCGGAGGGGCCGCCGGGGCCAAGGCGGGATGCGCCCTTCGGCGAGCCGGTGCTGGTGGATGCGGCGATGATGGAGGCTGCGTCGGTGCGGGCGGATGCGGTCGTCACCGTGGTGCCGAGTGCCGTGGCGCGGGCGCAGGGCACGGAGGGGATGGTGTTTCCGGCGATGGCGGAGCCTGCGGCGCGTGGACTGCCTGGCGTGACCGCGCATGAGGAGGTGGCGGCTGCGCTGCTGCCTGTGCTGCGGGACGTGATGTGAAAAGGGGCGCGGGTGTTCCCGCGCCCCCTTCCCTTTAACCCGTGGAGGGGATCAGAGCTTTTCGATCATCTCCGGCACGGCGGTGAAGAGGTCGGCCACGAGGCCGTAATCGGCCACTTGGAAGATCGGGGCCTCTTCGTCCTTGTTGATGGCGACGATGACCTTGGAGTCCTTCATGCCTGCAAGGTGCTGGATCGCGCCCGAAATGCCCACGGCGACGTAGAGTGTGGGGGCGACGACCTTGCCGGTCTGGCCGACCTGCCAGTCATTCGGGGCGTAGCCCGAGTCGACGGCGGCGCGCGAGGCACCGACAGCGGCGCCGAGCTTGTCGGCCAGTTTCTCGATCAGGGCGAAGTCGGACTGCGAGCCCACGCCACGGCCACCCGAGACGACGATGCCTGCGGAGGTGAGTTCGGGGCGGTCGGAGGCGGCGACCTTGTCTTCGACCCATTTCGACAGCGACCCATCGGCGGCGACGGCGAATTTTTCAACGGCGGCGCTGCCCGAGGAGGCGGCGGCGTTGAAAGAGGCGGTGCGGACGGTGAGGACCTTCTTGCCATCCGAGGATTTCACCGTCTGGATCGCATTGCCCGCGTAGATCGGGCGTTCGAAGGTGTCGGCGTCCACCACGGCGGTCACGTCCGAGATCACCATGACGTCCAGCAGGGCCGCGGCGCGGGGCAGGACGTTCTTGGAGAAGGCGGTCGCGGCGGCGGCGATGTGGCTGTAGCCACCTGCCAGCGACACGATCAGCGCGGCGGTGGATTCCGCCATGCCGTGGTCGTAGGCGGCGTCATCGGCATGCAGCACCTTGGAGGCACCGTCGAGCTTTGCCGCTTCGGCCGCGGCGGCGGCGGAGGTGCCGGCGACGAGGATATGGACCTCGCCCAGACCTTTCACGGCGGAGAGGGCCTTGGCGACGGCATCCGTCGCAAGCTGCCCATCATTCACATCAGCGAGAAGAAGAACGGCCATCTCAGATCACCCCTGCTTCGTCTTTGAGTTTCGCGATGAGTTCCTCGATGGAACCCACTTTCACGCCGGCCTTGCGGCCTGCCGGTTCCACGGTCTTGACGACCGAGAGGCGCGGCGCGACGTCCACGCCGTAATCGGCGGGGGTCTTGAGGGCGAGCGGCTTCGTCTTGGCCTTCATGATGTTCGGCAGCGAGGCATAGCGCGGTTCGTTCAGGCGCAGGTCGACGGAGATGATCGTCGGCAGCTTGACCGCGATGGTCTGGAGGCCGCCGTCGACTTCGCGGGTGACTTTCGCCGTGTCGCCTTCGATGGCCACTTCGGAGGCGAAGGTGGCCTGCGACCAGCCGAGAAGGGCCGACAGCATCTGGCCGGTGGCGTTCATGTCGTTGTCGATCGCCTGCTTGCCGCAGAGGACGAGGCCGGGGGACTCTTCCTTCACGACGCCCGCCAGCAGCTTGGCCACGGAGAGCGGTTCGATGTCGGTATGCACATCGGCGGCGGCTTCGATCAGGATGGCGCGGTCTGCGCCCATGGCGAGCGCGGTGCGCAGCGTTTCCTGCGCCTGCTTCACGCCGATGGAGACGACGATCACCTCGGTCGCCAGACCTTTTTCCTTCAGCCGGATCGCCTCTTCGACGGCGATTTCGTCGAAGGGGTTCATCGACATCTTGACGTTGGCGAGATCGACGCCGGAACCATCCGCCTTGACGCGGACCTTCACGTTGTAGTCGATCACACGTTTGACAGGCACCAAGACCTTCATCGCGCATCTCCTTATTGTGGTCCGACGGGCGGACCTCACCCAAGCTCTCGGTCAGGTAGTTAGACCGTCTGCCGCAGTTGCAACAGACCAAATACGACAGGTCCGCGCGTCGAGACGTCGCGTTTTTCTGGCGCGTCAGCCTTCGCGGGTCAGGCCGGGCACCCAGAGGACATCGGCCTTTCCATCGTCATTGGCGATGCGGCCCGCGACAAAGAACCAGTCCGACAGACGGTTGAGGTACTTCACCGCCTCGGGGTTGACTGATTCCATGGTGGCGAGTTCGACCGTCAGCCGTTCGGCGCGGCGACAGACGGTGCGGCAGAGGTGAAGCTGCGCGGCGAGCGGCGAGCCGCCCGGAAGGATGAAGCTGCGCAGGGGCTGCAGGCGGGCGTTCATCGCATCGATTTCTTTTTCGAGCCGGAGGACCTGCGCCTCCTGCATCCGCAGGGGGGTGTAGGGGAGGGTGGCGTCGAGATGCATGTCCGGGGTGCAGAGATCGGCACCGAGGTCGAAGAGATCGTTCGAGATGCGGGCCAGCGCCTTGTCGGTTTCCGGGTCGGCATGTAAGCGGGCGAGGCCGACGGTGGCGTTGGTTTCATCCACCGTGCCATAGGCCGAGACGCGGGTGGCATGCTTGGCCACGCGTGCGCCGTTGCCGAGCGCGGTTTCCCCGGCATCGCCGGTCTTGGTGTAGATCTTCGAGAGGACGACCATCGTTTACCCCTTGGACTGCAGATAAGCGAAGGCCACGATCAGCGCGACGGCGACGGCCTGCGCGATGATCCGGTATCGCATGATGCGGTTGGCATGTTTGCGGTTGAACTCGCCGCCCTTGGCGAAGCCTCCGATGCCCACCATCAGGATGGCGAGGACGGCGAAGGCCGCAAGGGCTGCGATGATGAAAAGCGGATCGGAGAGCATGGCGTTTCCCTGTGATGTCTGCGTGATCTAGCGGGGAATGGCGCAAAGGCGAATGTGCATGATGCCGCGCCTGTCGCGGCGCGTCAGCCCTTGGCGATGGCGCGGTCGAGAAGGCGGGTCGGGAGCAGGCGGCGCAGGAGGCCCGCGATGTAGGTCGGCGTGGTGACGTAGTAGCGGGCGCGGGGGCGCGGGCTTTCGATGGCGTGGATGAGTTTTTCGGTGACGGCGGAGCAGGGGAGTTCGAAGCGGTCCTTCTTTGCGTCGGGCTTGTAGAGCCGGTCACGCAGGGCGGCATATTCGTCGCGGCGGGCGGAGTTTTCCCAGTCGATCCACTTTTCGAAATGCGGGATCGCGTTCTGGCGGATGCGGGTGCCGATGGGGCCGGGTTCGATGAGGATGACCTCGACACCCGTTCCCGTCATTTCGAGGCGAAGGACATCGGAGAGGCCTTCGAGCGCGAATTTGGTGGCGACATAGGCCCCGCGCCATTTCGCCCCCACCAGCCCGAGGACGGAGGAGCATTGCACGATGCGGCCCGCGCCTTGTGCCCGGAAGGTGGGGATCAGGCGGCGGGCAAGGTCGTGATAGCCGAAAAGGTTGGTCTCGAAAATCTCGCGCAGGGCGCCGCGGGGCAGGTCTTCCACCGCGCCGGGGCAGGCGAAGGCGCCGTTGTTGAAGAGCGCGTCAAGGCGGCCACCGGTGCGGGTGAGGGTTTCCTCGACCGCGGCGGCGATGCTGTCTTCGGAGGCGTAGTCGAGGGGAAAGCTTTCCAGCCCCTCGGCGATGAGGCGGTCGCAATCGCCCTGCTGGCGGCAGGTGGCGAAGACGCGCCAGCCGCGCGCCTTTAGCGCATGCGCCGCGTCGTAGCCAATGCCCGAAGAGCATCCGGTGATGAGGATGGTACGCATGGAACCTGCCCGCCTACTGTTTTGTTGGGGCAGTTTGTGACGCAGGGGCGGAGGTTTGGCAACCTTGGGGAAAGGGAGTCGGACCGCCGTCCCATGCCCGACCCGCGACCTTTCGGGGTCTTTCGCTGCGACGGATGATGTGTCGGCCCCGGGTCATGCCCGGGGCGGGGTTTTCCTCAATCGGCCACGGGGAAAAGCGTGGTGGTGGTCAGTCCCGGCGGTTCGTCCGAGATCAGGCGGCGATGGACGAAACCTTCGACCCCGTCGCCTTCGATGCGGATATGTACCCAATCGCCGACCTGTTCGACCATCTGGACGATCTCGCCCCGCTCGACCCGGCCGATGACGGCTCCGGTGCGGCTGGCGGCGTCGCGGACATTCGCGGCATCGGCCGTGATGGTGCGCAGGGTGACCGTGGGGTTGTTGAAATCGTTGAAGGCGGGTTCGGCGGGGGCTGCGGCCTGTTCCAGCACGGCGGGCGCGGCGGTTTGGACGAGCGGGAGGATGCGGAGCGTGTCGCCCGGGGCTGCGGCGGCGGGGATGGGTTCCGCGTCCTTGGCCGGTGCGGCGGCGGTCAATACGGGGAGCGGTGCGGGGGTGGACAGGTCGATATCGTAGGCCCCGCGCAGGCCCATGCGTTGTTGTCCGTTGTCCTGACCGCCGATGAGGAGGGTCAGGTAGAAAGCTGCGGAAAAGAAGAGAAGATACTTGAACATCTGGCAGGCCTTTGACTCGTACCCTGAATATCCAAGGCCATAGCATGGCTTCGGTCGAGTCGCATGGCTTTAGGTTAGCCTGTTAAGGAAAAATTCACCTTGTGATCCGGGCCGGATCGGGTGGGCCGGTGTTGCGGTTTCGGCTGGACCGGGGGCGCGTGGCGAATTACACAACATGCATGTCAGACACGCCCGAGAGCCCCAAGATAGAGCCCATTCTGGTGGCAGAGCCGCTGAGCCGTGCAATCGGCGAGCGGTATCTGACCTATGCGTTGTCCACGATCATGCATCGCGCGCTGCCCGATGCGCGCGACGGGTTGAAGCCGGTGCATCGGCGCATTCTCTACGCGATGCGGGAATTGCGGCTGACGGCGACGGGGGGATTCCGGAAATCGGCCAAGATTTCGGGCGATGTGATGGGGAACTATCACCCGCATGGGGATGCCGCGATCTATGACGCGATGGCGCGTCTGGCGCAGGATTTCAACGTCCGGTACCCGCTGGTCGATGGGCAGGGGAATTTCGGCAATATCGACGGGGATAACCCGGCCGCGAGCCGATATACCGAGGCGCGGCTGACGGCGATTGCCGAGACGCTGATGGAAGGGCTGGCGGAGAACGCGGTCGACTTCCGCCCGAACTATGACGGCACGCTGGAAGAGCCGGTGGTGATGCCGGCTGCCTTTCCCAACCTGCTGGCCAACGGGTCGTCGGGCATCGCGGTGGGGATGGCGACGAATATCCCGCCGCACAATCTGGACGAGTTGGTGGGGGCCTGCCATGCGATGCTGGGCAATCCCGGCATCACGGATGAGGAACTGGTGGCCTTCGTGCCGGGGCCGGATTTTCCGACAGGTGGGGTTCTGGTGGAACCCAAGGCCAATATCCTTGAGGCCTATCGCACGGGGCGCGGCAGTTTCCGGCTGCGCGCCAAGTGGGAGGTGGAGGATCTTGGGCGGGGCACGTGGCAGATCGTGGTCACGGAGATTCCCTATCAGGTTCAGAAGTCAAAGCTGATCGAGAAGCTGGCGGAACTGATCACGACGAAGAAGATCCCCCTGCTGGCCGATGTGCGGGATGAAAGCGCCGATGACGTGCGCATCGTTCTGGAGCCTCGGGCGCGGACGGTGGAACCCGATGTCCTGATGGGAACGCTGTTCAAGAACAGCGATTTGGAGATCCGCTTCAGTCTGAACATGAACGTGCTGATCGACGGCAAGGTGCCGAAGGTCTGTTCGTTGAAAGAGGTGCTGCGGGCCTTCCTTGACCATCGGCGCGACGTGCTGCGGCGGCGGTCGGAACACCGGATGGAGAAGATCGACCACCGGCTGGAGGTTCTGGAAGGCTTTATCATCGCTTTCCTAAACCTTGACCGGGTGATCGACATCATCCGCTATGACGACGATCCCAAGCGCGCGTTGATGGCGGAGGATTGGGGCAAGCCGCACAAGCGGGCGACGTCGGAGAAGGATTATGTCTCGCCGCCCCCGGGTGAGGGGGAGCTGACGGAGCTTCAGGCGGAATCCATCCTGAACATGCGGCTGCGGTCCTTGCGGCGGCTGGAGGAGATGGAACTGATCCGCGAGCGTGACGCGCTGATGAAGGAGCGGGCCGATCTGGCCGATCTGCTGGAGAGCGAAAAGCGCCAGTGGAAGAAGATCGGGTCGGAGTTGGAGGCGATCCGCAAGCAGTTCGGGAAGGATACGGTGGAGGGCAAGCGCCGCACCACGTTCGCCGAGATGGGCGATGTGGAAGAGGTGCCCTTTGAGGCGATGATCGAGCGTGAGCCGATCACGGTGATCTGTTCCAAGATGGGCTGGATCCGCGCGATGAAGGGGCAGGTCGCGCTGGATACGGAAGTGAAGTTCAAGGACGGCGACGAGGGGCGGTTCATCTTCCACGCCGAGACGACGGACAAGATCTTGCTGATCGGGTCGAACGGGCGGTTCTACACGCTTTTGGGTGCGAACCTGCCGGGCGGGCGGGGGATGGGGGAACCTGTGCGCCTGATGGTCGATCTGCCCAACGAGGCGGAGATCGTGGACCTGATGATCTTCCGGCCGGGCGAGAAGCTGCTGGTGGCATCCACGGCGGGGGATGGGTTCGTGGTGCCGTCGGATGAGGTGCTGGCGCAGACGCGGGCGGGCAAGCAGGTGCTGACGGTGAAGGACGGGGTGAAGACCGCGCTCTGCCGCAAGGTGACCGGGGATACGGTCGCGGTGGTGGGGGACAACCGCAAGCTTTTGGTCTTTGTGCTGGCGGAATTGCCCGAGATGGCCAAGGGCAAGGGCGTGCGGTTGCAGAAATACAAGGATGGCGGGCTGTCGGATGCCATCACCTTTGTCGCAGCCGAGGGATTGACGTGGAAAGACCCGGCGGGGCGGACGCGGACTGAGGCCGATCTGACCGAATGGCAGGGGCCGCGGGCGGGGGCGGGCAAGATGGCGCCACGTGGATTCCCGCGGGACAACAAGTTTACCTGAGACATTTGTAGGGACGGGTTTTCATGGATCACACCGGGGAGTTGCAGGTTTCCTACCGGGGTGATCCGGCCAAGCTGTTCCCGCTGGCTTTGGGGACTGGGGTGCTGGGCGTGATCACGCTGGGCATCTATCGGTTCTGGGCCAAGGCGCGCATCCGGCGGCATGTCTGGGGGCAGGTGCGGGTGGGCGACGATGCCATGGAGTTCACCGGCACGGGGCTGGAGATGTTCCTTGGTTTCCTGATGGCGGTGGTGGTGCTGGCCGTCTATCTGGCGTTGGTGCAACTGATCCTGTTCGCGGTGGGCATCCGGTTCGTCTTTGATCCGCAGAACGAGATGCAGGAGATCGCGCAGGGCATATCCATCGCGCTGTCCTTTCTGGCGGTGCTGCCCCTGATGCTGTTCGCGGCCTATCGGGCGCGGCGCTACAAGCTGGCGCGGACGCGGTTCCGGGGCATCCGCTTTGCGATGGAGAATGCGGCGGGCGGCTACATGCTGCGGGGGCTGGTCTATCTGCTGTTGACGGTGGTGTCGCTGGGCCTTCTGTGGCCTCTGATGACCTATCGGCTGGAGGCCTACATGACCGAGCGGACATGGTATGGCGGCGCGCGTTTCCGGCAGGGCGGGCGGTGGACGGGGCTTTATTCCGCGTATTTCCATGTGGTTGTGGGGATCGTGATGATCGGTCTTTCGGTGCTGGTGGCAGTCGGGGGCAGCCCGGGCCTTTCGGGGTTTCTGGGCGCGCTGGGCGCGGTCTGGGGGATGATCGGGCTGGTGATCTATCGCGTCCGGGCCTTTGCCTATCTGATGGCGACGAAGGAGATGGATGGGGGCCTTGGCTTTCGCGCTGCGCCGCGGGCGGGGAGGGTGGTCTGGCTGTATATCAAGGGTGTGTTCATCGTGGGTCTGCTGGGGGGTGTCGCCTCGGCCATCATCTTTGCACCGCTGGGGACGATGATGGCGGGGGTGGAGGAGCCTTCGGCGCTGCTGCAGGTTGAGATCGCGGTGATGGGCGTGGTGGCCTATCTGCTGCTGCTGACGGTGTTCGGGGCGCTGGCGCTGGTTTTCATAAGCCAGCCGATCCTTGGGCATTTCGTGGGCAGTGTGACGGTGACGGGGGCGCAGGCTATTGATGCGGTGCGGCAGCGCGTGTCGGACCGGGGGGCGGATGCCGAGGGTCTGGCCGATGCGCTGGACATGGGCGGGGCCTTCTGATGGGGCCCGCGCCGGAAGAGGCGGTCTGGTTCGACGGCGTGTCCGCCCGACGGCAGACGGTTGTGGTGGAGGTGTCGCCCGATGGGCGGGGCCTGCGCTTTGCGCGCGAGGTCTGGCCGCTGGACCGGCTGCGGCGGATCGAAGGCGAGGGGCTGGTTCTGGCGCTGGCGGTGGCGGAGGGGGACGAGCTGCCGCATGATCCGGCGCGGCTGGTTCTGGCCGAGGGGGCGCTGGCGGATTGGGTGCGCGGGCGGGCGACGGGCCTGCATCGGCGTGACCTGAAGCGGGGCACGGGGGTGAAGATCGCCGGGCGCATCGCGCTGGCGGGTGTGGCGCTGGCGGCGATCCTGTTCGTCTTTCTGCCGCGAATTTCGGACCTATTGGCCGATCAGTTGCCGTTGGAGCAAGAAGTGGTCTTCGGGCAGGCCGTGCTGCGGCAGGTTGAGGGGATGCTGGGCGCGGAAGGCAGCCTTGTCTGCGACAACCCGGCGGGGCTGGCCGCGTTGGAGAAGATGGAGCGGCGGCTGACCGAGGGGCAGGGGCTGACCTATGACATCGATCTTTCGGTCTTCGACCATGAGATGCTGAACGCTTTTGCCGCGCCGGGGGGGCATGTCGTCATCCTGCGCGGGCTGTTGGATGAGGCGGAGACGGCGGAAGAGGTGGCGGGCGTTTTGGCGCATGAGATTGGCCATGTGGAGGCGCGCGATCCCGTGCGGCTGGCGTTCCGGTCGGCGGGATCGGCGGGGATATTGGCGCTGGTGCTGGGGGATGTGACCGGGGGGACGGTGATCGCCTTTGCGGGCGATTACATCCTGCGCGCGTCCTACACGCGGGAGGCAGAGGCGGCGGCGGATGCCTTTGCCCATGACCTGCTGGAGCGCACAGGGGTTGGGACCGAAGGGCTGGCGGCGTTTTTCGACCGGATCGAGGGGATGGGGGGCGATGTGCCGGAATTCCTGTCCACCCATCCGGCAAGCGGGAACCGGGCTGAGGCGGCGCGGTCGGCGGGGGGCGGGGCAGAAGAGCCGGTCCTGAGTGCGGCGGAGTGGCAGGCGCTGCGCGGCATCTGCGGATAAAATATGGCCCGGAACGGGCTGGCCGTTCCGGGCACAGAACTCGTTACGGACCAAAACGGACGGGAGGGGGCTGCGCCCGAATGTCCGTCGACCTAAGATGTGGGAACGATATCGGTTTTCACAACCCCTCCGTTCGTGCGTGGGGAGACGCTTTCGGATAGGGTTTGTCCGGGGATCGGCAGCAATCCTGCTTGCAGGGCGTGAACCGTCCGGAACAGACGATGTTCCGGACGATCACTCGTTACGGCACACGAACGGGCGGGAGGGGGCTGGCGCCCGTTGCCCATTCACCGATCACGATAAGGCCGCGGCGCGCAAATTCAACGTGAAAGAGAAAATGCGCTGCAAACTTTCATGCTTGGGTGATGGAAAGCCAGACCCCGCCTTCGGGCCGGAGGGTGAGGATCATCACCGGCTTGGGGTCTTTGCCCGCGATGCGGGCGAAGCGGAAGCGGGCAAGCAGGGTGGAGAGGATGATGACCGCCTCTTGGATCGCGAAATTGGCCCCAATGCAGATGCGCGGGCCATCGCCGAAGGGCAGGAAGGCGAAGCGGTCGGTCTGATGACCCGGCGCGAAGCGGCCGGGATCGAAACGGTCGGGATCGGACCAGAGCTTTTTGTGCCGGTGGAGCGCGTAGATCGGCAGGATCACGGTGTCGCCGCGCCGGACGTCGCGGCCGCACAACTCGTCTGGCTTCTGGGCGGTGCGCGACAGGAAGGCGGCGGGTGGGTAAAGGCGGAGGGTTTCGTCGATCACCTGACGGATGAAGGGCAAGCGCGGGACATCGTCGGCGGTGGCGGTGCGGGTGCCGAGGACGGATTGCGCCTCGGCCCGCGCGCGGTCTTGCACGGTGGGGTCGAAGGCGCAGAGATAGAGCGCCCATGACAGCGTGAGGGCGGTGGTTTCATGCCCCGCCACGATGAAGGTGAGGAGGTTGTCGCGGATTTCCTCGGTCGTCATCTTGCGGCCGGATTTCGGGTCCTCGCCCGCCATCAGAAGATCGAGCAGGTCGGGAATCGGGTTGCTGCCCTTTTCGCTGCGGCGGCGGTCGATGGTGGTGTCGGCCATCTTCTTCATGTCGCGCAGGCCGGGGCCGGAGAGAAGGCGGGACGGGCGCGGGACCCAAGGCGGCGCGCCGATCACGTCGAGAAGCGAGATCTTGGCCGTCTGGGCCATGTAGGCATCGATGGCCTTGTGGACGGCATCGCGGTCGAAGGTTTCGCCGCCCGAGAGGGTGACATCGGAGATCACCTCGAAAGTGGCGGTGACCATCTCATCGAAGGCATCCGCCGCGCGGCCTGCGGCGGCGGCAAAGCGGGCCGAGGCGCGGTCGGCGGCGGCGGTCATCACCGGGGCGAGGTTGGCCACGTTGCGATGCGAGAAGACGGGGGCGGCGGTGCGGCGCTGCCAGAGCCATTCCTGCCCTTCGGCGATGAACAGGGACTGGCCGATGGCGGGGGCGAGCATCAGCTTTGTCACGTCGGATTTGGGGTAATCCTCCACCCGGTCGCGCAGGACGCGGCGAAGGGCATCAGGATCAGTGACCATGTGCCAACGCTTGCCGGCAGTGTTGGTGATGATGGGGGCGTGGGTGGCGATTTCGGGGATCAGTTCAAGCACGTTGCGGCGGCCCGCGCGCAGGGTGCCGAGAATGCCGAGCGGCTGGGTCGCCAGCGGCACGCGGACGGGCAGGGACTGGTCGCGGTCGGTGTCTGCGGCGGAGATGGGGTGCATCGGCGCGGTCCTCCTGCAGGGGAGATAGGCGGGGGGATGCCCTGCGGAAAGGGCGACCGTTGCGCGCAGGGCCTGCAGCCGTTATCCGATAGGGCAGGGCCGAGGGGGCCGCGAATGACGGGAGATTCCATGCTGAACCTGCGCCGAGTGGCCCTTGTCTGCGGGCTGGCCCTGCTCTCTGCCTGCGGGGCGAGCGATCTGGAAGAGCCGCCTGTGCCTCTTGGGGATTTCGCGCTGGGCCTGAATATTGTGGTGGCCGACAATGTGCAGAAGGTGCCGATTTCGCGCGACGCCTCGCCCGAGGAATGGGAAGAGGTGATGAAGGAGGCGGTTGCGGCGCGGTTCGGGCGCTATCAGGGCGGGCGGCTCTACAATATCGGGATATCGGTGGATGGCTATGCGCTGGCCCCGCCCGGCATTCCGGTGGTGGCGGCGCCGAAGTCGGTTTTGGTGATCACGGCCAACATCTGGGATGACGCGACGCAGACAAAGCTGAACCCGGAAGGGGAGCAGTTCACGATCTTCGAAGGCATGTCGGGCGATACGGTGATCGGGTCTGGCCTGACGCGGACCAAGCGCAAGCAGATGGAGGTGCTGTCCTACAATGCGGTGAAGCGCGTGGAGGACTGGCTGGTGAAGCATCCCGAATGGTTCCCGACGGATGGCACACAGCCGGTGCCCCTGCCGGCGGAGGGAGAGGCCCCGGCCGCCCCTGCGGCGGTGCCGACGGCCACGGCCGCCCCTGCCGCGACGACCGCCCCGGGCACGCC